>SAMEA3387478__coassemble_1811_pt1 | contig 80676 bp, 70 predicted proteins | sample SAMEA3387478__metabat2_low_PE_027 | metagenome-assembled genome bin SAMEA3387478 (sample SAMEA3387478) | Felis catus | biome: Faeces | place: United Kingdom | collected 2012
TATACGGGTGCATCATCGACGTCTTCAATACAGAAAATATCAGTGCGGAATGTTCCGGAGAGAAACCCCGTCACGCCCCCGGATCCCCTGCGTTTACGGCCTTGAGGTCGGCGTGGGCGGAGAATGTGGTTGATGGGGATACGTGTCCCTTTCGCTGTTTCGCGGCTTTGCCGCGAAAAGCGCGTTACTTTGGGATGGGTGGGGAACGTGGTTGTTGCGGCAGCTGATCCCCACCATAAATTACCCTCGGCATACTTGCGCGAACGATTGCTCATGCTACACTTGCAATTGCTGTTTCAGGGCGGGGTGGAATTCCCCACTGGCGGTAAATCGGACGGTGTCAAAGGGGCACCGTGGCGCAGACGAGGTATCTGCGACCGAGCCGATGAGTCCGCGACCCGTGCGTGTGTTGGTTCGCATGTCGGCTGAACTGGTGAGATCCCAGTACCAACGGTTAGAGTCCGGATGAAAGAGGCAGGTGATCTTATGTCTGAACAGTCGCAGCATATCCATTTTGAGAACACGAATAGGTGGAGCACCAAACAGCTCGTTACCATGGCGCTGATGTGTGCCTTGGGCGCCCTGTTTATGTACGTGCAGCTGCCCATCCTTCCTTCGGCGCCGTTTTTGACCTATGACCCGTCGCTGGTGCCGGCGATGGTGTGTGGGTTTGCGTATGGTCCCGGTGCCGGCACAGCTGTTGCCGCCATGGCGATCGTTATCCATGCGCTTACCACGGGCGATTGGGTCGGTGCGCTTATGAACCTGGTTGCCACGCTGGGCTACATTCTGCCCGCGGCTATCGTTTGCCAGAAGATGCACACCTATAAGGGTGCCGTGATTGGCCTAGTGCTCGGTGTCATTGCCGCTACGGTGCTGTCCATGATCGCGAACCTTACCATTGGCGTTTGGTTCTGGTATGGCTCGGTCGATGTGATCGCCCCGCTCATGATTCCTGCCGTGCTGCCGTTCAACCTTATCAAGACCGTGCTTAATTCGGTATTGACGCTTGCGGTGTACAAGGCGGCCTCCAACCTCATCACGCCTAAAAAGGACCAGGTCAAAGGCCGCGCATGATTGAGTGTCGGGGCGTTTCCTTTAGCTATGACGGTGCCGTGTCGGCACTCGACGGTGTCGATCTGAACATCGAGGACGGTGAGTTTTTCTGCATCCTCGGTGGCAATGGGTCGGGCAAGTCGACGTTTGCCAAGCACCTGAATGCGCTGCTGCAGCCCGATGCGGGCACGGTACGCATCAACGGCATGGATGCGTCCGACCCCGAGCTGGTCTACGACATCCGCTCGACTGCTGGCATGGTGTTCCAGAATCCCGACGACCAGCTTGTGGCGACGCTTGTCGAGGACGACGTTGCGTTCGGTCCCGAGAACTTAGGGGTCGAATCGGCCCAGATCGCGCAGCGCGTGCGCGAGGCGCTGAAGGCCGTGGGTCTGGTGGGCTTTGAGCGCCACGAGACCCATGCGCTCTCGGGTGGCCAAAAGCAACGCGTGGCGCTTGCCGGCGTGCTCGCCATGGAGCCACGCGTTCTCATTTTGGATGAGGCCTCCTCGATGCTCGATCCGCGCGGACGCAAGGGTCTTATGAAGGCCTGTCATGCGCTGCACGAACGCGGCATGACCATCGTGATGATTACGCACTTTATGGAAGAGGCCGCTGAGGCCGATCGCGTTGCTGTCTTCCAAGCGGGCCGCGTTGCCATGTTGGGCACGTCCGAGGAGATCTTGACGCAGGCGGACGAACTCGCGCAGCTCAACCTTGATATGCCGGAGTCGTGCCGTTTGGGCGTGGCGCTTCGTGCGAAGGGCGTGCCCGTTTATGCGCAGGTGCGCGAGGCGGATATGGTCGCCGGTATAGCGCAGGCTTATGCCGAGCGGAGTAGGACAGGCATCGCCGGGCGGCCTTTCGCATTCGATCCTCGTATTCCCGACAACGTTTCCTCTGCGCTCGATGGCGCAGACGCGCTGGAGCCCGTTATCGAGATTTCGCACCTTTCGTTTAGCTATTCGCTGAGCGCCCGCGAGCGGCGCCGCTGGCATAAGCGCTCGGCCACTGCGGACAAATCGAGCAAACAGGCTCTCTGGGGAAACGTCCCCAGCAGCCCGTGGGCGCTGCGCGATGTATCGCTGACGGTGCGTCGCGGCGAGTTCCTGGGCTTGGCAGGTCATACCGGTTCGGGTAAGTCGACGCTGGTCCAGCATCTCAACGGTTTGATTCGCCCTCAGGAGGGATCCGTTCGCGCGCTGGGGCTCGATCTGTCAAACAAGAAAGACGCCGCCGCGGTTAAGGCCAAGGTCGGCGTGGTGTTTCAATATCCTGAGCGTCAGCTGTTTGCCGAAACCGTGGCGCAGGACGTGGCGTTTGGTCCGCATAACCTTGGCTTGCCGCAAGATGAAGTCGACCGTCGTGTCGAGTCATCGCTCTCGCGCGTGGGCCTCGACCTTTCCACGGTCGGCGACAAGAGTCCCTTTGAGCTTTCGGGCGGTCAGCAACGGCGTGTGGCATTCGCCGGCGTGCTCGCCATGGAGCCCGAAGTCCTGGTGCTCGATGAACCCATGGCGGGGCTCGATCCGGCGGCGCGCAGTGATTTCCTGGAGCTCATCGATCGACTCCATCGCGAGGGCCTGACCGTTGTCATGGTTTCGCACAGCATGGATGACCTGGCCAATTGCTGCGACCGTATCGTCGTAATGAACGAAGGTGCGGTGTTTGCCGAGGGAACCCCCGCTCAGGTGTTTGCGCATGCGGATGAGCTTAAATCAATCGGCTTGGGTGTTCCCGCTGCCCAGCGCATGGCGCTGGCGCTTGCGAAGGCAGGCGTGCCGCTGCGTCGCGGCGGGCTCTATACGGTTGAGTCGTTGGCCGACGAGTTGGCAAATTTGCTGATCGGTCGCTCAGACGGTTCTTCTAACGTCTCGGACAAGACCAAATCCGAAACGGTCGCGCGAGAGGAGGGCTGCTGATGGAGGCGTTTTCGTTTGGTAGTTACTATCCCGGCGATAGTGCAATCCACCGCCTGGACCCGCGAACCAAGTTGCTCTTGGGCTTTGTGTTTCTGATCACGACGCTCACAGTCAGTGGCTTCCGCGGACTGGCCCCTGTCGCAATTTTCGTCGTGCTGACCTATGCCGTGTCCCGGGTGCCGGTTCGTCGCGTTCTGTCGTCGATGGCGCCGCTACTGGCAATCGTCGTCGTGGTTGCGGTGCTCAACTTGTTTACCGACCAGAGCGGGCACATTCTGTGGCAGCTCGGCTTTTTGCAGATAAGCGAGGGCTCGCTGCATTCCGCCGCCTTTATGGCGTGCCGCCTGACCCTGATGATGGCCGGCATGAGCGCCATTACGCTCACCACCCCCACGCTCGACCTCACCGCGGGCTTTGAGCGCCTGCTCGCGCCGTTTACGCGTGTGGGACTTCCTGCGCACGAGCTCGGCATGATCATGGGTATCGCGCTACGCTTTATGCCGCAGTTTGCCACTGAGATGAAACAGACGGCCGATGCACAGGCAAGCCGCGGCGCGCGCGTGACGGGCGGTCCGCTCGGCGGCGTGCGTATGCTCGGCAGTGTGGCGATTCCGCTGTTCACGGGCGTGTTCCGCCATGCCGAGACGCTGTCTGCCGCCATGGATGCACGCTGCTATCACGGCGAGCAGGGCCGCACGCGCCTGCATGCGCTTGCATTTGGCCGCGGCGATGCGTTGGCGGCGGTGGTGACGGCGTTGCTGCTCATCTGCGTCATCGTCATCAATCTTCAACTTGTTTAAGCGCGATTCGAGCGCAAGAAAGGGGTCCCTATGACCGACAACGACCGCACGGCTCAGCTTGAGCGCGCCTGTTCGTATCTCAGGCGCATTCCGGCGTGGTATCTGGCCACGACCGATGTGGCCGACGGACATCAGCCCCGCGTGAGACCGTTTTCGTTTGCCATGGTCGATGACGGTAAACTGTGGTTTTGCACGTCGCGCGACAAGGATGTGTGGGTGGAGCTGAGTGCGAATCCCAAGTTTGAGCTCTCGGGCTGGAAGCCGGGGGAATGTTGGATCGTATTGACCGGCGAAGCCGCACTTGAGGACGACGCAGTTGCGAGTGACAAGGTGCGTCAAGCGGGTTTTAAGCACATGGTGGGCATTGGCGAGGAACACGAGAGTGCCAACGACGGCCGCCTTGCTTTCTTTTCGGTCCGCAACATTGCCGCGCGCTTCTGTGATATCGACGGCAGCGAGGAGCGCCTGGAGCTCTAGCTCGCACAAACCAGGCTCTCAAACTAGCTAGTACAGGAGGAGACGTGGACGGATTGAATACGGTGCTGGAGTATCTGACGTCGGTGCCGGCGTGGTATCTGGCGACGAGCGTGGATGGGCAGCCGCATGTGCGTCCGTTTTCGTTTGCGCAGATTCAGGACGGCAAGCTGTGGTTTGTGACAGCGTGCACCAAAGATGTGTGGCAGGAGCTGCTGCAAAACCAGCGCTTTGAGGCTACGAGCTGGTGGCCGGGCCATGGCTGGCTCATTTTGCGCGGACGCGCCGGCTTGAATGACCAGGCTGCCCCCGATATGCGCGAGGCCGGCTGGAAGCATCTGGAGCGCTTGGGCGAGCATTATGAGGGCGCAGGCGACCCCACGCTCGTCTTCTTTAGCGTCGAGGAGCCGGAGGCTTTCATCTGCAACCACGACGAATGGGTGCCGGTCGAGCTCTAAAAGAGTCCTCCCGTCGGCCCCAACAATTTAAATACCCGTCTGTGTCGGGCCCCACATCGCAACGGCACCGCAAGGTGCACCGGGCGATGTGGGGCCCATTGTTATTTGTCAATTCCTTCGCGTGAATGTGTCTGGTTTGTTTCAATGCATGAATATGCAAAAGATTTGCGTATATATGCATCTTTTGGTGCTAAAGTTTCAACCCAACTCATAACGACGGCTGCGGGATGCGCATTGGTGCATAAACTGCAGACAAGGAGTCTGATATGTCTTTAAAGGTTGGAATCGTCGGCGCGGCTGGATATGCCGGTGCCGAGCTCATTCGCCTCGTACTCGGCCATCCCGAGTTTGAACTTGTTGCCATCACGTCCAATGCCGATGCCGGCCAGCCGCTGTCCGCGGTGTATCCGAGTTTCGCCGGCGTGAGCGATCTTGTCTTTACGACGCATGATGCCCCCGAGCTCAAGAACTGCGACGCGGTCTTTTTGGCCGTGCCGCACACGGCTGCCATGGCACAGGTGCCCGCGTTGCTTGCATCGGGCGTCTCCTGCTTTGATCTTTCGGCCGACTATCGCCTGAACGACGCGTCTGTCTTTGAGGCTTGGTATGCCGCCGAGCACACGAGCCCCGAGCTGCTCAAGACCCGTGCCTTTGGTCTGCCCGAGCTGTTCTGCCAGGACTTGGAGACCGCCGCATCCGACCATGCCGACGGCAAACCCGTGCTGGTCGCCTGCGCCGGTTGCTATCCCACCGCAACGAGCCTTGCCGCCGCGCCCGCCGTGCGCGCGGGCTGGGTGGCCGAGAACGGTCCTGTGATTGTCGATGCCATTAGCGGCGTGACGGGCGCCGGTAAGTCCTGCAACGCCCGCACCCATTTTTGCAGCGCGGACGAGAACCTGGAAGCCTATGGCGTGGGTAAACATCGCCACACGCCTGAGATTGAGCAAATCCTTGGCTTAACCGATCGCGTCGTCTTTACCCCGCATCTGGCACCGCTCAAGCGCGGCCTGCTCTCCACGGTGACGATGCCGCTCGCGCCGCAGGCCATCGACTCCTTGGCTCTTGAGGATGTTGTCGACTATTACAAGCAGTTCTACGCTGGGCGCACCTTTGTGCGTGTGCTCGACGCCGGCCAGCAGCCCAAGACGGCTTCGGTCGTCGGTACCAATGCCGCCCAGATCGGCCTCGCGCTCAACAAGCGCGCGGACGTGCTGGTGGCGACGGGCGCCATCGACAATCTGTGCAAGGGCGCTGCGGGCCAAGCAGTCCAGTGCGCCAATATCGTCTTTGGCTTTGACGAGCGACGAGGCTTGCCCACAGTGGCGTGCCCGGTGTAGCACATTCGATTGTTAACGATTTGGTAGTCGGGCATCGAGTGGGGCGCCACTCTTAAGCTGGTCTCATGATCACGACTGGCATGGCGCACCAACCGATGTCCGTGTTTTTGTTTGACATAAGGAGTCATAAAGACGATGAATACCGAGCTGTTTGATATCAAGATTCGCGCCGTCGAGGGTGGCGTTACGGCTGCGGCTGGTTTTAAAGCTGCAGGCATCCACGCTGGGTTCTGCAAGAACCTCGAGCGTCTGGATTACGCGCTTGTCGTGCCCGATAAACCCTGTCCCGGTGCCGGCGTGTTTACCACCAATCGCTTTTGCGCGGCGCCCGTGCAGGTGAGCCGTGCCAACCTGGGCGGTGCCGACAAGGGCTACGGTATCATCGCCGGCGTTTCGGTCAACTCTGGCAATGCCAACGCCGCCACGGGTGAGACCGGCCTTGCATGCGCGCGCGAGACGTGCAGCATCGCATCGCAGGTCATCGGCTGTGAGCCCCAGCAGATTCTGGTTGCCTCCACGGGCGTGATTGGCCAGATTCTGCCGATCGACACGTTTGAGACCGCCATTCCTGCTGCCTACGAGGCGCTCTCCGCCCACGGTGGCGCCGATGCCGCTCGCGCCATCATGACGACCGACACGCACTCCAAGGAGTACGCCGTGTCCTACGTCAGTGAGGCTGCGGGTCATGCGGGCAATGTCTATACGGTAGGCGGAATGTGCAAGGGCTCGGGCATGATCATGCCCAACATGGCCACCATGATCGCAGTTATCACCACCGATGCCCCCGTCGAGCCTGCGGCACTTCATGCCCTGCTGCTCTCGACCGTCAAGCAGACCTTTAACAAGGTAACGGTCGATTCCGACACCTCGACCAACGACACCTGCATCATGCTTGCCTCCGGTGCCGCTGCCGCAGATGCCGAGCCTATCGTCGAGGGCTCCGATGCCTTTGACGAGTTGACTTTTGCCGTGCACGAGGTGTGCGAGAGCCTGGCGCGCAATATCGCCGCCGATGGTGAGGGCGCATCCAAGCTTGTTACGGTCAACGTTACCGGCGCCGCCAACGACGAGGAAGCTGATATCGCCGCCCGCGCCGTTGCCAACTCGCCGCTCGTTAAGACTTGCATCGCCGGCCACGACTGCAACTGGGGCCGCGTTGCTATGGCGCTTGGCAAGTGCGGCGTGAAGTTTAATCAGGAAGACGTTTCCATCGACATGATGGGCATGCCTGTCTGTCGCGACGGTCTGACTGTTTCCTTTGACGAGGACGAGGCTCTACGACGTTTCGAGGCGCCCGAGATCGTGATCTCGGCCGACCTGGGCGCAGGCGACGCGGCAACGACCGTGTGGACCTGCGACCTCACGCATGAGTACATCTCCATCAACGGCGATTACCGTTCCTAGATTCCAGGCACGTTGCGCATCTTGCTGCGATTGCGGACAGCGGAGCACGGCGCGATAACGATATGAAAGACGAGGCAGATTATGAAATTCGCACGCGATTGTCGTTCGAGCGAATCCAACGAAGCAACCGCGCAGCTGCTGTTCGAAGCGCTGCCGTGGATTAAGAACCTGACCGGCAAGACGGTTGTTATCAAATATGGCGGAGCCGCCATGGTTGATGAGCAGCTGCGCCGCGACGTGATGAGCGACATCGTTTTGCTCAAGATCATCGGTATGCGCCCCGTCATCGTGCACGGCGGCGGCAAGGCTATCAACGAGGCGCTGAGCCATTACGATATTCCCGTCGAGTTTAAGAACGGCCAGCGCGTGACCACGCCGGCGACTATGGATATCGTGCGCGAGGTGCTGGGCGGCAAGGTTAACCAGGAGCTGGTTGCTGCCATCAACCACCACGGCAACCTGGCCGTGGGCGTGTCGGGCAGCGATGCCGGCACGCTCATCGCCGAGCCGCTCGACCCCGAGCTCGGTCGCGTGGGCAAAGTGACGCACGTCAACACCGACTATATCGAGCGCTTACTCGATAGCGAGTACATCCCCATCATCGCTACCGTCGCGGCGGGGGAGGACGGCGGTTTCTTCAACATCAACGCCGACACCGCCGCCGGTGCCGTTGCCGCGGCGCTCCACGCGCATAAGGCGATTTTTTTGACCGATGTCGATGGCCTGTACAAGGACTTTAGCAACAAGGACCCGCTTATCTCCAGCCTAACGCTCGACGAGGTTAACGAAATGCTCTACGGCGGCGAGGTCGATAAGGGCATGATTCCCAAGCTGCGTGCGGCCGTCGATGCGCTTACAGGCGGCGTATTTCGTGCCCACATCATTAACGGTACTACGCCGCATTCGCTGCTCCTGGAGCTGCTGACCGATGCCGGCGTCGGCACCGTGATCCATTCCACCGAGACGGCTTACGAGTTCGATACGCATCCGCATCCGCTTTCGACGTTTGCTGCGCGTCTGACCGAGAACCTTGACGAGGTCGAGAAGCTTCAGACGGTCTAGCTGACCCGCAGCCGCCCCATTCCTGCACCCATAGCCCCGCGCCGTCTGGCGCCCAACGAAAGGCATCTCATGTCACTTGCAGCTCAGCAATCGCTTGAATCCCATTACGTTATGCATACCTTTGGCCGCTCTCCGGTCGAGTTTGTCGAGGGTCACGGCATGAAGCTCACCGGCGACGATGGCCGTGAGTACCTCGACTTTCTTGCCGGCATCGGCGTGTGCAGCCTAGGTCATGGCGACCCGGCTGTGCTCTCGGCGCTCGAGGCACAGACCAAAAAGCTCATGCATGTCTCCAATTACTTCTACATCGAGCAGCGCGGACAGGTCGCGGCGCTGCTGTCCAAGCTTGCTAACGACGACGTAGATGGTGCGCGCGTGCTTGCCGATGCCATTGCCGCCGGCGATGAGACCACGGCAGCTGCACTTGGTGCCCCGGCTGCGGATGAGCAAGTTTGGGAGACCTTCTTTGCCAACTCTGGCGCCGAGGCCAACGAGGGCTCGATGAAGCTCGCGCGCCTGTACGCCAAGCGTGCCGGTAATGGCGGCAACACCATCGTGTGCATGCGCGGCGGCTTCCACGGCCGTACGCTCGAGACCATTGCCGCCACCATGCAGGATTGGCTGCAGGACAGCTTCCGCCCGCTGCCGGGTGGCTTTGTGGCCTGCACGCCCAACGATGTGGACGAGCTGCGTGCGATCTTTAAGCAGCTGGGGAGCGAGATTTGCGCCGTGATGCTCGAACCGATCCAGGGTGAGAGTGGCGTGCATCCCATGACCGAGGAGTTTATGGCGGCAGCGCGCGACCTGGCACACGAAGTGGGCGCCGTGCTTATCGCCGACGAGGTCCAGTGCGGCATCTTCCGCTCCGGCAAGCCGTTTGCATTCCAAACCTATGGCGTGGAGCCCGACATCATGAGCCTTGCCAAGGGCATTGCCGATGGCGTGCCCATGGGTGCCGTGGTGGCAAAGAAGGAGATTGCCGACGTGTTTAAGCCGGGCGACCACGGCTCGACCTTTGGCGGCAGCTGCCTGGCCATTGCGGCGTGCGCCGCGACGCTCTCCGCGCTTGTGCGCGGCGATTATGCCGACCATGCTGCCAAGGTAGGCGCCTATATGGAGGCAAAACTCGCCAAGTTACCGCATGTTACCGATGTGCGCGGTCGCGGCTTGATGCTCGGCTGCGACCTGGATGAGGCAGCGGGCGACGCGCATGATATTGTTGCCCGCGCGCTGGCCGCCGGTGCCGTGATTAACGCTACGGGTGCCCATACGCTGCGTTTCCTGCCGCCGCTCGTCTGCGAGGAATCCGACGTGGACAGTCTGATCGAGATCCTGTCGGGTGTCTTGGCCTAGCGAGAGCAATACATAGCCAGGTTGAACGGGTTTCAGATTGTCGGTGTGTCATTGATGCATCATTGGACGGTCTGGAACCCTTTTTGTCATAAATCTGCACAGGCCAGGAGAGCCTCTGGCCAAAAAAGAAAGGCCTCCATCACTGGGGGCCTAACAATTCAGTGGTGGGCGATGAGGGATGTCCGCGTGCGGCTGGCGCCGCCCGCGCCCCGCTTCGTCGCTTCGCTCCTCGCGTGCTGCGCTGGAAAACGCTTGCGCGTTTCCTCAGCTCCGCACCCTTGCGGGTTCGAATCCCTCTGCACTGGGCGCAAAAAAGAAAGGCCTCCATCGCTGGAGGCCAAACAATTCAGTGGTGGGCGATGAGGGATTCGAACCCCCAGCCTTGTGCGTGTAAAGCACCTGCGCTAACCGTTGCGCCAATCGCCCGTGCGGAGAGAGTATAGCAAAATAATCGCCCCATTCACCTCATATCCATTAAAGGTAACCGGCGCGTGTCGGCGCGGAGCTGATTCAGTTGAGATTGCCTGAACATTCCGCCCCTCTTTACGCCCTCGGGTATACTCAAAAGCTACTGATTCGATTTGATGCCCAGCAACAGCAGAGGGGATAGTATATGTGCGGTTTTGTCGGTTTTGTCGGTGGGACGGATAACCAATCCGAGGTGCTCACCAAGATGATGGACCGCATTGTCCATCGCGGTCCCGACATGGGCGGTCAGTTTATCGACGGCCGCGTTGCCCTGGGCTTCCGCCGCTTGTCGATCCTCGACCTGACCGAGGCAGGCGCTCAGCCTATGGCCAATGAGGACGGCAGCGTCGTCATTGTCTTCAACGGCGAGATCTACAACTTCCAAGAACTCCGTTCCGAGCTCGAGGCCAAGGGCTATAAGTTCCACTGCGGCGCCGACACCGAGAGCCTCCTGCACGGCTATGAGGAGTGGGGCGAGGCAGTACTCGATCGCTTGCGCGGTATGTACGCCTTCGTCATCTGGGACAAGAAGAAGAACAAGCTTTTTGGCGCCCGCGATATCTTTGGCATCAAGCCGCTCTACTACTATCCCATGGCCGATGCGGGCGACGGCGCTCCGGGCGTGCTCTTTGGTTCCGAGATCAAGAGTTTCCTGGACTACCCGCACTTCCACAAGGCGGTCAACAAAAAGGCCCTGCGTCCGTACATGACGCTGCAGTATTCGGCAACCGAGGAGACCTTCTTCGAGGGTGTCTACAAGCTGCCGCCGGCGCATTACTTTACCGTAGACATCCCGACCGGCAAGATGAACATCGAGCGCTACTGGGATTGCGATTACTCTGCCGTCGAGAAGCCGTTCGAGGAGTACGTCGACGAGCTGGACGAGGTCGTGCACGAGAGCGTTGAGGCCCATCGCATCGCCGACGTCAAGGTCGCGTCGTTCCTCTCCGGCGGCGTCGACTCCAGCTACATCGCCGCTTGCCTCATGCCCGACAAGACCTTCTCGGTGGGCTTCGATTACAAGAACTTCAACGAGACCAACTACGCCAAGGAGCTTTCCGATAAGCTCGGCGTCGAGAACGTTCGCAAGATGATTACCGCCGACGAGTTCTTCGGTGCGCTCGAGGACATCCAGTATCACATGGACGAGCCGCAGTCCAACCTGTCTTCCGTGCCGCTGTGGTTCTTGGCCGAGATGGCCCGCAAGGACGTCACCGTCGTGCTTTCGGGCGAAGGCGCCGACGAGCTCTTTGGCGGCTACGCCTACTACGAGGACACGGTTCCGGTCCGCAAGTACAAAAAGATGGTGCCGCTGCCCATCCGTCGCGCGCTCGGTAACCTGGCGTTGCATATGCCGTACTTCAAGGGACATAACTTCCTGGTCAAGGGTGCCGAGATCCCCGAGAAGTCGTTCCTGGGACAGGCTCTGGTATGGCCGGAGCGCGAGGTCGACGGCGTGCTCAAGCCCGAGTACAACACCGGCGATGGCGCCTTCGAGCTTGCCGCTCCCATCTATGCGCGCGTGAAGGGTCAGCCCGAGCTGGTCAAGAAGCAGTACCTGGACATGAACATGTGGCTCCCGGGCGACATTCTGCTCAAGGCCGACAAGATGTGCATGGCGCACTCGCTGGAGCTGCGCGTGCCCTTCCTGGACCGCAAAGTCATGGAGTTCGCCGAGCACATTCCCGACCGCTACCGCATCAACGAGAACGGCAACAAACAGGTACTCCGCCACGCTGCCAACAAGTCGCTGCCCGATGAGTGGGCCACCCGTCCCAAGGTGGGCTTCCCGGTGCCGATCGTCTATTGGCTGCGCGAGCAAAAGTGGTACGACTATGTCAAGGAGTACTTCACCGCGCCGTGGGCAAGCGAGTTCTTCGATACGGACGAGCTCATGCACCTGCTCGATCTGCACTTTGCGGGCAAGGGCGATTTCCAGCGCAAGATCTATACGCCGCTCGTGTTCCTGGTGTGGTACAAGCGCTTCTTTATCGACGAGGACCAGCCGGCTGTTCAGGCTGCCTAGCCTCGGCTTACGAACGCCTGCGCGTAACGGCTCCTCCGGGAGCCGTTTTTGCGTGGGTGCGTTTCAGTTACTATAAAAACCGTCCCTGCCAAATGGCTGAGAAAGGTGAAAGATGCACCATTCGGATTCCGCGACCGTGACCACGGTCGATACGCTTGCCAAGCTTCTCGATGTGTGCGGCGAGCTGCGCGCATCAGAGCAGGTTGACGAGCGTGCCGTGACCGGCTGCTCGTTTGATTCGCGCGCGGTCTCGGCAGGTGACGTATTCTTTTGCAAAGGTGCTGCCTTTAAGCCCGCGTTTTTGAGCATGGCGCTCGATGCGGGCGCCGTCGCATTTGTGTGCGAGGAGTCGCTGGTCGAGTCTCTGGAGTCGCTGGCGAAGGAGAGCGGTGCTGCGATGCTGGTTGTTGATAGTGTTCGCACGGCCATGGCCCTGTTGCCGCCGGAGGTCTACGACCGTCCCGACCACGACGTCAAGATCGTGGGCATCACCGGCACCAAGGGAAAGACCACGGCCGCTTTTATGCTCCAGTCGATTATCAAAGCGGCGGGCGAGTCCTGCGGCATGATCGGCTCGGTGAGTACCGACGATGGCATCGAGTGCTACGAGAGCACCAACACCACGCCCGAGGCCCCCGAGGTCTGGCGCCATATCGCCAACTGCCGCACGTCCGGTCGCCAGTCCATGGTCATGGAGGTCTCGAGCCAGGCGCTCAAGTATCAACGCGTCGAGAATCTGCCGTTTGACGTGGCGTGCTTCCTCAACATCGGCCGCGACCACATCTCGCCGATCGAACACCCCACGTTTGAGGATTATTTTGAGAGCAAGCTTAGGATCTTTGACCAGGCAAAGACCGCCGTGGTGAATCTGGGCACCGATGAGGTTGACCGTGTGCTAGAGGCAGCGTCGACGGCCGAGCGCTTGGTGACCGTTGGCGTCGAGCATCCCGAGGCAAGCCTGTGGGCGAGCGATGTCCGCATGCTCGGCTTTAACATCGAGTTCAACTTGCACGGCATGAGCGCCGACGAGCCCGAGGCGGGGGAGAAGGTCCTGCTGGGTATCGCGGGCGACTTTAACGTGGAAAACGCGCTGGTCGCTATCGCCGCTGCGCGCGAGATCGGCATCGGTATCGAGGCTATCAAGAAGGGCCTCTCCAAACTGCGTGTGCCGGGCCGCATGGAGGTCGTGGAGTCGAAGGACGGCCGCGTGATTTGTGTCGTCGACTACGCGCACAACCAGCTTTCGTTCCGTTCGCTTTTCTCGTCGGTCAAGCGCGCGTTTCCCGCCAGCCCCGTCATTGCGCTGTTTGGCGCCGCCGGCGGCAAGGCTCAGGAGCGCCGCGAGCAATTGCCACGCGAGGCCGCACCGTATTCCGACCTGATGATCTTTGCCAACGAGGATCCAGCTCACGAAGACCCGATGAAGGTCTGTCGCGAGCTTGCCGAGCATGTTCCCGACGATACGCCGAACAAGATCATCCTCGACCGCGAAGCTGCCGTGCATGCGGCGTTCAAGGCGGCGCGCGAGGAGTACGTCAACCCCGATGCTCCCACCATTGTCTTGCTGCTGGCAAAGGGTGACGAGGAGCTCATGCACGTGGGCGACGAGTTCGTGCCCGTCGAGAGCGACCTTTCGCTGGCCAATCGCCTAATCGATGTTACCCAGTTTGACTAATGAACCATGATGGCGGCGGCGCCCTGAGTGCGCTGTCGCCATAAGCGTGTTCCCTCAATCAAAACATGCCGTCCAAGTCCAAACCCTTCTACGTAAACGGAGTAACCATGTCCCACAACACCCTGCCGACCGTTGCCGAGCTTTCGGGCGAGATGCGCGAGCGTTTGGCCAAGGTCAAGTACGTCTTTACCGACCTGGATGCCACGATGCTCGCACCCGGCTCGTGCGTGCTGCGCGACAACGACGGCAACCCCTCGACCAAACTCGTCGAGGCCGTCGTGGCGCTCGCTCGCGCTGGTATTCAGGTGGTTCCCACCTCGGGCCGCAACCGTACCATGATCCACGAGGACGCGCGCGTGCTCGGCCTCAACTCCTACATCGGCGAGATGGGCGGCCTGGTCATGTACGACCTCAAAGCCAACGATTGGGAGTATCTGACCGGCGACATGCCTTACGACCCCGCCTGCGGCCTTACTCCGCACCAGGTGATCGAGCAGACCGGCGTGTGCGAGAAGATCCTTGCCCGCTGGCCGCACAAGATCGAGTACCACAACGACATGTCGACCGGCTACAAGTACCGTGAGGTCACCGTCGGCATGCGCGGCGATGTGCCCGACGATGAGGTCCAGGCCATCCTGGACGAGGCCGGCTGCGGTCTGGTCTGGGCTTGCAACGGCCATCTGACGCACCTGTCCAAGCCGACGACGCTCGAGCTTAATCGCGTCGAGGACGGTCGCGCCTTCAACATCAATCCGGCGGGCCTCAACAAGGGCGTCGCTATTGCGCGCTTCTGCGAGCACCTGGGGATCGAGCGCGAGGAGACGCTTGCGCTCGGCGACTCCGAGTCCGACTTCTACATGGCCGACCATGTTGGCATGTTCTGCCTGGTCGAGAACGGTCTGACGAGCGCCGGTGCCCCGGAGTTCTTGGACGCCTGCGACAATGCCTATATTACGCGCGGCAAGATTGTCGACGGTTGGGTGGCAACGGCCGAGCTGCTGGTCGCAGCCCGTTCGTAGCGCGACGCATCACGATTGGTCGCATTTTTCGAGAGAGAATCTGGTGAGGTAATGTCCGATATCGATAATATGGCCGGGGACACGCGTCCGATCGGCGTGTTCGACTCGGGCCTGGGCGGCTTGACGGTCGCGCGCGCGATCGCAACGGCACTTCCGCACGAGTCCGTCTACTATTTCGGTGACACTAAGCGCTGCCCTTATGGCACCCGCACCGAGGACGAGGTTCGCTCGTTTGCGTTGCAGGCGGGTCGTTGGCTTTCGAAGCACGACGTCAAGATTATGGTCATCGCCTGCAACACGGCGACCGCTGCGGCCTTGCGTTTGGCCCAGCAGGTGCTCGACGTTCCCGTGATCGGCGTGATCGCGCCGGGTGCCCGTGCAGCAATCAACAGCACGCGTACGCGTCGCGTGGGCGTGCTCGCTACCAACCTCACCATTCGCTCAGGCGCTTACACGCGCGCCATTCAGGATTTGGACGCCGGTGTGGACGTATACGGCTGCCCTGCCTCGAGTTTTGTCGAGGTCGTTGAGCACGAGCTCGCCTCGGGCGCGCATCTGCAAGAGCAGTGGCTCGAGAACGAGGACATCTTTGATACGCCTGCCGTACGCGCGCTGGTCGGTGCCACGGTTGAACCGCTGCGCGACCACGGCATCGATACCGTGGTGCTCGGCTGCACGCATTTTCCGCTGCTCGTGGGGCCTATTCGCCATGCGCTGGGTCCCGGAGTGCGCGTGGTAAGCTCCGCCGAGGAGACCACGCGTGAGTTGACCGATATTCTCACGCGCCGCGAGCAGCTGGCGGGCGACGCAGCCGAGCCGCAGCATCGTTTTGCAACGACGTCCGATAACATTGCCGAGTTTGCGGTGGCGGGCAGTTTTATCTTTGGCCAGCCGCTCAAGAGCATTGAGCATATCGATATCGACGAACTGAAATAGATACAAGGTCACCGACCAAAGGCTCACGTTCACCTTTTGCCGAAAGGATTTTTCCATGGAGTATATGCAGGTCAATCGCGCCAACGGCCGCGCCGCCGATGAGCTGCGCCCCATCAAGCTTACCCGCGGCGTCATGAAGCACGCCCACGGTTCGTGCCTGGCCGAGTTTGGCGATACACACGTGCTGTGCGCCGCCACCATCGAGGAGGGCGTGCCGGGCTGGCGCAAGGGCGCCAAGGCCGGTTGGGTAACGGCGGAGTACGCCATGCTGCCGGCATCGACCGGCAAGCGCTGCAAGCGCGAGCATGCCAACCGCAAGGGCCGCTCCATGGAGATCGAGCGCCTCATCGGCCGTAGCCTGCGCACCGTCGTCAACATGAAGGCACTCGGCGAGTACACCGTCACCGTCGACTGCGACGTGATTCAGGCCGATGGCGGCACGCGTACAGCGAGCATTACCGGTGCCTGGGTGGCGCTGCACGACGCCCTCGCCATGTGGGTCGAGGCGGGCAAGATCGAGCGCATCCCGCTTACCGGCCAGGTGGCTGCCATCTCCATGGGCGTTGTCGACGGCAATACGCTGCTTGACCTCGATTATTCCGAGGACAGTCATGCCGAGGTCGACATGAACCTCGTCGCCACCGACACCGGCGAGATGATCGAGCTCCAGGGCACCGGCGAGCAGGCGCCCTTTGACCGCAAGCGCCTCAACGCCCTGCTCGACCTGGGCGACAAGGGTATCGCCGAGCTCATCGAGCTTCAGCGCCAAGCCATCGCCTAACCTGCCAAAAAGAGACAGGTTTATTTTGGTAGGTTTTATCTGCTGAAATGCTGCGTTGAAAGGTCCGATCGCCTGAGAGGGGAGAGGTCAAGTGCCCAAACGCCCCTCACGCGGCTTGCTATAGAGACAAGGAGGCCAGTCATGGCACTTGAGAAGATTGACATCGACACCCTCGACCCGGCGGCGACCATCGTCGTGGCAACGGGCAACGCCCATAAGCTCACCGAGATCGAGGCCATTTTGGGCAAGGTCATGCCCGAGGTGCGCTTTGTGGCGCTCGGCCAGCTGGGTGATTTTGAGGATCCCGAGGAAAACGGCACGACGTTTTTGGAGAACGCCATCATCAAGGCCCAAGCCGCGGTTGAGGAGACGGGCCTTATGGCCATTGCCGACGATTCGGGCTTGGTCGTCGACGCGCTGGACGGTGAGCCCGGTGTGTATAGCGCGCGCTATGCGGGCGTGCACGGAGACGATGCCGCCAACAACGCCAAGCTTCTCGTGAATCTGGAGGGCGTGGCCGACGAGGACCGCACTGCGCGCTTTATGAGCGTCGTCGCGCTCATCGACACGGACGGTTTGGTCACCTATGGCGAGGGCGCCTGCGAGGGCGTTATCGCGCACGAGGGCCGCGGCGATCACGGCTTTGGCTACGACCCGCTGTTCCTGCCGGTCGACACGCCGGGCAAGACCATGGCCGAGCTGACGGCTGACGAGAAGAACGCCATCAGCCATCGTTTCCACGCGCTCGAGCATCTGTCCGCCAAGCTGACGGGCGAGGAGTAGACCGTGCGTGCGGTGGTGCAGCGCGTGCTCAACGCCGGCGTGACGGTCGACGGCGAGTGCGTGGGCCGCATTGGACGCGGCTACCTGGTGCTGCTGGGTGTGGGCCATGGCGATACGCGTGCCGAGGCCGACAAGCTGTGGGGCAAGCTCCGCGGGCTGCGTATCAACGAGGATGAGAACGGCAAGACCAACTTGGCGCTTGCCGATGTCGACGGCGAGGTGCTCGTGGTGTCGCAGTTCACGCTGTTCGCCGACTGCCGCCACGGTCGCCGCCCATCGTTTACGGATGCCGGCGCCCCCGATGTCGCCAACGAGCTCTACGAGTACTTCCTGACGCTCGTTCGTCAAGATGTCGAACACGTGGCGCACGGCATCTTTGGCGCCGACATGAAGGTCGACCTGGTCAACGACGGCCCATTCACCATCGTCTTGGACACCGACAACCTTTAGGTTACGCGGTTTTACCAAACCGCGTAACAACTGGTCATGCGAGGTTGTCGTCTGGTACGTATTTGGGACCGGGCTTATTTAGCTACTTGCGTATGGCCACAACAGGGTGCTATAGTATTAGAGTTTTGTCTATCTTAGGGGTATTATCCCCTTTTTGAATTGCACCTTCTGGAGGCCCTGTTCATGGAAGAGATGGAAGTCAATCACGTCGACGACATCCACGAGAAGCTGACCGATATGGTGGGCGATCGCGTCAAGGTTAAGGCCAACATGGGCCGTACCCGCGTCGTCGAGCGCATGGGCACCATCAAGAGCGTCCACCCGGCCGTCTTCATTGTCGAGGTTGACGAGCGTCGTGGCCGCAAGTCGCGTCAGTCCTACCAGTATATCGATGTCCTCACCGGTCAGGTCGAGCTGTTCGACCCCGAGAGCGGCGAGCACATCTTTACCCCGCTCGGCAATCAGCTCGAGGAGCATTAACGGTGACCGATCGGTCCCTGACTCTTTCCGCGCCGGCAAAGATTAATCTCTACCTGGGGGTTCATACCGAGCGCGATGACCGCGGCTACCACAGGGTCGATTCCCTGATGGCGGCCGTCGGTCTTTCCGATACCGTGACGGTCACGCCGGCGCAGGCGTTGACCGTCCAGACGGTTCCAGCATCAGATTTTCCCATGCAAAAGAATACGGCGTATCGGGCTGCGGTTGCTATGGCCGATCATTATGGTCGCGAGGCAAACATCTGCGTGACGATTGAGAAGCGCATTCCATTGTGCGCCGGCTTGGGCGGCCCCTCGACGGATGCGGCCGCGGTCATTGTCGCCTTGGCGGAGCTCTGGGGCATTGATCGCACCGACCCAGCGCTCGACGATATTGCGCGGGGCATTGGTGCTGACGTCCCGTTCTTTTTGCACGCGAGTCCTGCGTTCTACGTAGGTGGGGGAGACGTGCTGGCAACTGAGTACCCCGCGCTGCCCGCGACGCCCGTCGTGCTGGTCAAGCCGAGCGAGGCGAGCGTTTCGACAATTGAAGCCTATCGACGTTTTGACGAGGCCCCGGTGCCTGCGGACAAGCCCGGCGCGATAGCTTCTGCCTTGCGTGCTGGTGATGCCGAGACGGCATATGCACTCATCCATAACAACCTTGGTGTCATTTCCGCACAGATGGAGTCGCAGATTCAAACGGTCCTCGACTGGCTGCGTAAACAGGACGGAACCGTTGCTGTAGATGTGTGCGGATCGGGTGCCTGCTCGTTTGCCATTTGCGACACCGCTGCCACGGCCGAAAGGCTTGCCGATGCTGCCCAGCAAAATGGCTGGTGGGCCTGCGCGACTGAGCTTATTCCCAACACGGTTCAAATCGACGCTTCAAAGAAATAAAAATTTCTCTAGCACGCGGCGAAAATCTTTGTTACTATAGTCGAGCTAACGGGTTGTGGCTCAGTTTGGTAGAGCACTGCGTTCGGGACGCAGGGGTCGCTGGTTCAAATCCAGTCAACCCGACCAGAGCATGAGGAGGGACCGCTTCTTGCGGTCCCTTTTTTTAGCTATTGTTGTGATACCGCGATACCCGCGGTATACTCATTCGAGCTTGTCTCGCTGTATTGTGGAGGTCTACATGTTTGGACTGAGGGCTCCTGAGCTCATCATTATTCTCGTCGTTGTCCTGATTATCTTCGGGCCCAAGAACCTGCCGAAGCTCGGCAAGTCTCTCGGCTCTACCGTCAAGAATATCCGCGAGGGTATGGAGGGCGACGATAAGGCCGAGACCAAGCAGGCCGAGGAGGTCGTGGTCGAGCAGTCCGAGGAGGACAAGGAGATCGCTGAGCTCGAGGCCAAGCTCGCTGCTGCCAAGAAGAAGCAGGCAGAGGACAGCGACGCGGACGCAGAGTAGTCCCATCCCTTTGGGGTGAGCACCTGACCGGCTTGCCCGCAGGCTAGCCGGTCTTTTTCGTTTTGTTGACAGTTGATTGTTTGATCAGAGTTGGGGAGATATCCGTATGGACGCAAGCCAGATCGTACTGACCGCTGAGGGCCGCCAGAAGCTCGTCGAGGAGCTCGCTTGGCGTGAGGGCGATTACGCCAAGGAGATCGTCGAGGACATCAAGGAAGCCCGCGCGTTCGGCGACCTTTCGGAGAACTCCGAGTACGACGCCGCTAAGGACAAGCAGGCCCAGAACGCCGCTCGTATTGCCGAGATCCAGGCCATCCTCGCCAACGCTCAGGTTGCTGCCACCACGGGCGACCTGACCGTCTCCATCGGTTCCACCGTTTCGCTGATTGATCCCAACGGCGAGGTCATGGAAGTCACGCTCGTCGGTACCACCGAGACCAACTCGCTCGAGCACAAGATTTCCAACGAGTCTCCGGTCGGTCACGCCATCATCGGTCACGGCGAGGGCGACTCCGTCGAGGTCGTTACGCCTTCCGGCAAGACTCGCGTCTACACCATCGCCAAGATTGCACGCTAGACCACGGTCCCGCGTAAAGGTATGTTTTCGCTCCCTGGGACCGAATCCTGGGGAGCGTTTTAGTTTGAGGAGCTAACTTATGGCAGAGAACCAGAACGCCGCCGATCAGGCATCGACGCTCAACGACGAGCGCGCCACCCGCCTGGCCAAGCGCGCCGCCCTGTTCGAGGCGGGCCAGAACCCCTATCCTGAGCACTCTGAGCTTGAGGACTACGTCGCCGATATCGAGGCTAAGTACGCCGAGCTTGCCGATGGCGAGGACACCGAGGACGTCGTGAAGATCGCCGGCCGCGTGGTCGCCAAGCGCGGTCAGGGCAAGATCATGTTCATCGTCGTGCGCGATGCGACTGCCGAGATTCAGCTGTTCTGCCGCATCAACGACATGGACGAGGCTGCCTGGAATACGCTCAAGGCCCTCGACCTAGGCGACATCCTGGGCGTGACCGGCGTGGTCGTGCGCACCCAGCGCGGCCAGCTTTCCGTTGCCCCTAAGAGCGCGACCCTGCTTTCCAAGGCCGTTCGTCCGCTGCCCGAGAAGTTCCACGGTCTTTCCGACAAGGAGACCCGCTATCGCCAGCGCTATGTCGACCTGATCGCCAACGACGACGTTCGCGAGACCTTCCGTAAGCGTTCGCAGATTCTCTCCACCTTCCGTCGCTTTATGGAGTCCGACGGCTACATGGAGGTCGAGACCCCCATCCTGCAGACCATCCAGGGCGGCGCTACGGCTAAGCCGTTCATTACCCACTTCAACGCGCTCGATCAGGAGTGCTACCTGCGTATTGCCACCGAGCTGCACCTCAAGCGCTGCATCGTCGGTGGTTTTGAGCGCGTGTTCGAGATCGGCCGCATCTTCCGTAACGAGGGCATGGACCTCACCCACAACCCCGAGTTCACCACGATGGAGGCCTACCGTGCCTTCTCCGACCTCGAGGGCATGAAGGCGCTCGCTCAGGGTGTCATCAAGGCTGCCAACAAGGCCATCGGCAACCCCGAGGTCATCGAGTACCAGGGCCAGACCATCGACCTTTCTGGTGAGTGGGCCAGCCGTCCCATGACCGACATCGTCTCCGACGTGCTCGGCAAGCAGGTCACCATTGACACGCCAGTCGAGGAGCTTGCTACCGCCGCGCGCGAGAAGGGCCTGGAGATCAAGCCCGAGTGGACTGCTGGCAAGATCATCGCCGAGATCTACGATGAGCTGGGCGAGGACACCATCGTCAACCCCACGTTCGTGTGCGATTACCCCATCGAGGTCAGCCCGCTTGCCAAGCGCTTTGAGGACGACCCACGCCTGACGCACCGCTTTGAGCTGGTTATTGCCGGTCACGAGTACGCCAACGCGTTCTCCGAGCTCAACGACCCGGTCGACCAGGCTGAGCGCTTTGCCGCCCAGATGGCCGAGAAGGCCGGCGGCGACGACGAGGCCATGGAGTACGACGAGGACTACGTGCGCGCCCTCGAGTACGGTATGCCTCCTGCGGGCGGCATCGGCATCGGCATCGACCGCGTGGTCATGCTGCTCACCAACCAGGCTTCCATCCGCGACGTGCTGCTGTTCCCGCACATGAAGCCCGAGAAGGGTTTCCAGTCCGGTGCCGCTGCCGCCAAGGCTGCCGAGGCCGGCAACACCGCGAGCCCCTTCGTCAAGCCGTTCAAGCCCACGGTTGATTATTCCAAGATTGCCGTCGAGCCACTGTTTGAGGAGTTCGTCGACTTTGATACCTTCTCCAAGAGCGACTTCCGCGCCGTGAAGGTCAAGGCATGCGAGGCCGTCAAGAAGTCCAAGAAGCTGCTGAACTTTACGCTCGACGACGGCACCGGCACCGACCGTACCATCCTCTCCGGCATTCATGGCTACTATGAGCCCGAGGACCTGGTCGGTAAGACGCTGCTCGCCATCACCAATCTGCCTCCGCGCAAGATGATGGGCATCCCCAGCTGCGGCATGCTCATCAGTGCCATCCACGAGGAGGAGGGCGAGGAGCGTCTCAATCTGATCCAGCTCGACGCTTCCATCCCCGCCGGCGCAAAGATGTACTAGGGGGTTACGGCGTTTTGCCAAACGCCGTAACCACTCGACGCTGCGCGCCGCCCAGGGCGACAATTTGTCATTCAAAAGGCAAGGCATGACCAGAAGGTCTATGCCTTGCCTTTTTCATGCCAACTTGTTCGCTCTGGACGCCGCTCGCTGTCCGTCCTCTATCTGCGGCGTTGACTTGGTTGACACTTAGAACATCGATGTAGTCATTGGGGACGTTCTTAAACGACTACCCAACGGATATTGCGCACATGGCTCGCATGACAGTCGTCTCTTTTATGTTTCCTTTAGCCGTTGCTGCCTAGGATGGGGGTTAGTCGGCAGGAAGGGAGCGTCTATATGGACGACGCGAGCGAGCGTTCAATCGAAGAGGACATGCTCGATCAGTTCAATTACTTTGATGATGAGGACGAGGAGCTGATCGACCGTCGCGAGCCAGCGCCGCTTGATTCCTTTGATCTGGTCGATGAAGAGACTGATGAGGTTGAGGACGAATCAACGGAGCCCCCACAGCCTTCGCGCCTTGACTCGCTGCTTTCGAGAGCCCCCATGCACCACGGCGTTCGTGCCGGCGCGCTCCATATGAAAACTGACTGGCACCAGATCGTGACGGCAGGCGATGAGCTTGCCGTCGATGCGCCGCTCACCGATAAATCATCCATCATCTGCCGCACCGGCATGCTTATGCTGGCAAGCGGAACGGGTGCCTGGCGCGTGCGCGATACCATGAATCGTGTTGCCGCCGTACTCGGTGTCACCATCCACGTTGACTTAAGTCTTCTGTCGTTTGAGTGCACCTGCATCGAAGATGGCCACTGCTTTAACGAGGTTGTCAGCCTGCCCACAACGGGAGTCAATACCCATCGCATTTGGATGATGGAGAGCTTCTTAAAGGAAATCGAGACGTATGGGCGCCGGTTTACCGTGCACGAATACCACGAGATGCTTAAGACCGTCGAGAGCTCAAAGCCCGATTACTCTCCCTGGCAACAGGGCCTTGCGGCAGCCTGTGCTTGCGGCGCCTTCGTCTTTTTGCTCGGCGGCGGCCCTATCGAGATGGCCTGCGCATTCGTAGGCGCTGGTGTCGGTAACTTTGCTCGCTCCCATATTCTCAAGCAAGGTCTTGGCCAGTTTAGCGCGCTGACGACGGGCGTTGCGCTCGCTTGCGTTTCGTATCTGCTGGCATTGCTCGGCCTTGGCCAGGTCGTACCGGGGGCAATGTCGCACCAAGAAGGCTATATCGGCGCCATGCTCTTTGTGATTCCTGGCTTTCCCCTCATTACGGCAGGCCTCGACATCGCCAAGCTCGATATGCGAAGCGGCATTGAGCGTCTTTCGTATGCCGTGTCGATTATTGTGATGGCGACCCTTGTGGGCTGGATGGTTGCCGAGTGTGTGGGGCTGGCACCGGATGATTTTGCCCCGCTCGGCCTCTCACCTTTGGCTCTTACGCTCTTGCGCATATTGATGAGCTTTGTCGGTGTATTTGGATTTTCGGTTATGTTCAACAGTCCGGTAAAGATGGCAGCGGCGGCTGGGCTCATCGGCGCCGTGTCTAATACCTTGCGCCTTACGCTCGTCGATGCGCCGACGCTGCTTCCCTTCTTAGGCCTGAGTGCGGGCATGCCTCCCGAGGCAGCTGCGTTTACCGGTGCGCTGGTGTCGGGGCTGCTCGCGAGCTTAGCCGAAATCAAGCTCACCTACCCACGCATCGCCCTCACGGTGCCATCGATTGTCATTATGGTGCCTGGCTTGTATCTGTATCGCTCGATGTATTACATGTGCACCTTCGACACGGTCAATATGCTCGGCTGGTTTGTGCGTGCGGTGCTCATCGTGGCGTTTTTGCCCGTTGGTCTGGGTGTGGCGCGTACGCTCACCGACCCTCGCTGGCGCCACACCAGCTAATTAGTCGTTGGGGACGTCCCAACGGATCAACTGCGCCTCGCATCTCCACAAACTCAACGCTTACGAAGCGCGTGCCGTTCGTGTTAGGGTAGTTTCACCACATAAGTAGTCGCAGACGCACGTACCACGGGCGGGCGAGATGAAGTCCCAACAGCTCCATCTTGCCCGCCCGTATTTGTTGCGTGGTGCCGCGGCGTAACACAGAAAGGACAATGCCCTTTATGCCTATCAACAAACGAGAGAGCCTGCTGTTTACCTTTATCATGTGCTTTTGCATGGTGCTCTGGATGAGCATCTACAACGTTGCCCTGCAGCATGGGGCCATCAACGGCGAGGTTGTTGCCGCCGCGTGGCTCGGCTTCCCCGTTGCCTACATTTTTGCCATGTGCTGCGACTGGTTTGTTGCCAGCCCCCTTGCCAAGGGTTTCGCCTTTAAATTCCTGGTCACGCCGGGCAAGAGTTCGCCGCTTGCCATGACGCTCGCCGTCAGCTCCTGCATGGTCGTTCCCATGGTCATCATCATGTCGCTCTACGGTGCGTGTGAAGGCCTGTTCCATATGCCCGGCGGCCCGCTTGCCAATTTGCAGGCGCTGCCGATGATGTGGCTCGCCAACATTCCGCGCAACTTTATCATGGCCCTGCCCTGGAACCTGCTGGTGGCTGGTCCGGTTGCTCGCTTTGTCTTCCGCCGCGCCTTCCCCATGGGAGCCGTCTTTGAAGAGCAGCATATGGAGCTCGTGCGAATGCCTGGCGCTCCCGTTGCCGGTGCCGTCAATGATGTTGCCGAGAGCATGGACGCCGAGCCTGCCTGCTAGACAGTGGCTCAAAACCAAACCGCCAAACGGACCCGAGCAATTCCTTTTTTGTAGACGTTGTCGCGCGGCTACGAGTGGGAAAGGTCCCAACGGTTAACATATACTCCATATGGGTAAAGAGACCAAAGCGCTGCCGCGGGGCGGCGCTTTGCGTTTGAAAAAAACTAGCTCGTCTAAGAGGAACTAGCATGTTAGACCGTTTTACCGATCGTGCGCGCAAGGTCATGTCCATGGCCAAGCAAGAGGCGCTCGATCTTCATTCAAATAAGGTGGGTACCGAGCATCTGCTGCTCGCGCTCGCTAAGGAGGACGAGGGCATTGCCGCCGAGGCGCTGCGCTCGCTTGATATCTCCTACGACGACATTATGGACACCCTCAAGGAGGTCCAGACCACCGTTCCCGAGCCCAGCGAGGAGACCGAGGCTGCCAAGCTTGCCTTTACGCCGCTCGTCATTAGCGTGATGGAGCGCTCCTTCCGCGTGGCACGTGAGAACAACCAGACCTATGTGTCGACCGAGCACCTGCTCATCGGCATCGTCGAAGAGGGCAACGGCATGGCCATGGACATCCTCATGCGTCTGGGTGTGTCGTCCGCCTCCATCAAAAAGGCTATCGAGAAACTCACTGCCAAGGACCAGGATAAGAAGCGTCCGCTCGCCGGTGCCGGTGCTGGTCGTCCCGGTGCGGGTCTGCCGTTTTTTAGCGGCTCGGATGCCTCTCAGCAAAAGGGGAGCGGCACCGACACGCTCAAGCAGTTCGCCACCAACCTCACGCAAAAGGCGCGCGACGGCGAGCTCGATCCCGTGATTGGCCGCGAAAAGGAAGTCCAGCGCATGATGGAGATCCTTTCGCGCCGCACCAAGAACAACCCGCTTATCCTGGGCGATCCCGGCGTGGGCAAGACGGCCATCGTCGAGGGCCTGGCGCAGCAGATCGCTGCCGGCAACGTGCCCGAGAACCTCATGAACCAGAACATCTGGACGCTCGATCTGCCGGGTCTTGTTGCGGGCGCCAAGTATCGCGGTGAGTTTGAGGAGCGCCTCAAGAACGTGATCCAGGAGGCCACCGAGGCTGACGACGTCATCCTGTTTATTGACGAGATGCACACCATCATCGGTGCCGGCTCTGCCGAGGGCTCCATCGACGCGAGCTCCATGCTCAAGCCCGTGCTTGCGCGCGGTGCCTTCCAGATTATCGGCGCCACCACGGCCGAGGAATTCCGTAAGTACCTCACCAAGGACCCGGCCTTCGAGCGTCGCTTCCAGACCATCGATGTCGAGGAGCCGAGCGTCGAGGACACGGTCAAGATCCTGACCGCGCTCAAGCCGCGCTACGAGGAGCACCACCATGTGCGCTATACGCAGGGCGCTATCGAGGCCGCCGCGAACCTCTCCAACCGCTACATCCAGGATCGCTTCCTGCCCGATAAGGCCATCGACCTCATTGACGAGGCCGGCGCCCGCGCCCGCATCGCCGCCAACCGCGCGCCCGAGCCGGTGCGCGGGGCTGAGCATCGCGTTGAGGAGCTTAAGGCCGCCGCGCAGGAGGCCACCGAGAGCGACGACATGAACAAGGCAGCCGAGATCACCGAGCAGCAAAAGGCTGCCGAGATTGAGCTCGCCGAGGCCAAGGCTGCCTGGACGGCCGAGCTCGACGCCAGCCCGCTCACCATCGATGTCTCCCAGATTGCCGACATCGTGTCCGTGACCTCGGGCGTGCCGGTGTCCTCGCTCACCGAGAGCGAGAGCCGCCGCCTGCTGCAGGCCGAAAGCGTGCTCAAGACGCGCATCATCGGTCAGGACGAGGCCGTCGAGGCCGTTGCCAAGGCCGTGCGCCGCAGCCGCTCGCCGCTCAAGGACCCGCGTCGCCCCGGCGGCAGCTTTATCTTCCTGGGCCCCACCGGCACGGGCAAAACCGAGCTCGCCAAGACGCTCGCCGAGTATCTCTTTGGCAGCAAGGACGCGCTCATCAGCTTCGATATGTCGGAGTTTGGCAGTGAGTTCGAGGTCTCCAAGCTCATCGGTAGCCCCCCGGGCTATGTGGGCCACGACGAGGGCGGCCAGCTCACCAAGGCTGTTCGCCGTCACCCGTACTCGGTCGTGCTGTTCGACGAGATCGAGAAGGCGCACCCCGACATCTTCAATATCCTGCTGCAGGTGTTGGAGGAGGGCCGTCTGACCGATAGCCAGGGCAAGACGGTCGACTTCCGCAATACGGTGATCATCATGACGTCAAACGTGGGCGCCCGCGAGATCGCGCAGGATGCGAGCGTTGGCTTTGGCACCACCGGCGAGCAGGGTCTCACGTCGAGCGAGATCAAGGGCCGCGCGATGGGCGAGCTCAAGCGCCTGTTCCGCCCCGAGTTGCTCAACCGTATCGACGACATTGTGGTGTTCCAGAAGCTCTCGGGCGAGAACCTGACCAAGATCGCGCACCTGCTGGTGGACGACCTGCGTCAGCGCCTGATTGCCAACGGCATGAACATCAAGCTCACCGATGCGGCCTATGACAAGATCGTGGCCGAGGGCACCGACCTCACCAACGGTGCGCGTCCGCTGCGCCGCGCCATTCAAAAGCTCATCGAGGACCCGCTGTCCGAGGAGCTTCTGGCCGGCGAGTGGGGCGAGGGCGATACCGTCCTGTGCGACGTGGCCGATGGCAAGTTTGTCTTTAGCCACGGCACGGGCGAGATCCCGGCACCGCGTCCGGCGGGCACACTCGGTGGCGATACCGTCCCGGCGGCACCGCACACCGGCAACGCCTCGCCCGTGAGCGGCGGCGTGACCTCGGGCCCCGGCGGCATGATGCAAGCCGGTTCCGGCGCGCTGTAGGGCGTGGCGACAATTTGATACGCGCAATCGAGGCGCTCCGGAAAGGGCGCCTCGATTTGTAGAGCTGCGGAAGTTGTGACCGTTGCGCTATACGGTCCACCGTTAGCCGATGATGTGAGGGCGCTCGGCGTTTTCGACTGGTTTATGCACGCAAAGTCTGGGAATATACAAGTCGCATGTCTTACTGTCTAACCAGTTGCGCCAAGGAGGCACCATGGACTACAAGATTACCGGCTACGAGCCCGCCCAGCTGTTCCATTTCTTTGAGGAGGTCAGCGCGATCCCCCGTGGGTCCGGCAACGAGAAGGGCATCAGCGATTTCCTAGTCGCGTTTGCCAAGGAGCGCGGCCTCGACGTGTACCAGGACGAGGTCTACAACGTCATCATTCGCAAGCCCGCATCTGCCGGTGCCGAGAATGCCCCGACCGTAATGCTGCAGGGCCATATCGACATGGTGTGCGACAAGTTGGGCTCCGTCGAGCACGACTTTACGACCGATGGTATCGACCTGGTCGTCAAGGATGGTGTCCTTACCGCCAACGGCACCACCCTGGGTGCCGACAACGGCATTGCCGTCGCGCTTATGCTTACCGTGCTCAACGATGATTCGATTGTCCATCCCGCCCTCGAGTGCGTATTCACCACCGACGAGGAGACCGGCCTGGTCGGCGCCGAGACGCTCGACAAGTCCCAGATTAGCGCCCGCACCATGATTAACCTTGACTCCGAGGAAGAGGGCGTTGCCACCGTCAGCTGCGCCGGCGGCGTCGTCGTTACCTACACGTGCCCGATCGCGCGCGAGCACAAGACCGGTAGCACCCTCACGCTCGACATCTCCGGCCTGCTGGGCGGTCACTCCGGCTCCGACATCAACCTGGAGCGCGGCAACGGCAACCTTATCATGGCCCGCATCATCGACCGCCTGATGGTCGCCGGCGAGCCCGCCATCGTCAGCTTTAACGGCGGTACTAAGGACAACGCCATCAACCGTGAGTGCAAGGCCGAGCTGGTCTACGCCGACCACGCTGCCGCCGAGGCCGCGGCCCAGATTGCAAAGGGCATCATCGCCGACGTCACTGCCGAGCTCGAGGTCTTCGACCCTGGCTTTACCTGCACCGTCGAGATTGCCGACAACGCCGCGGTCGAGGCCATGGATCAGAAGTCCGCGCTTGCCCTCATCCGCGCCCTGCGTCTTGCCCCCAACGGTGTGATCCGCCGCAACGTCGCTACCGACGGCTCCGTCGAGGTTTCCTCCAACATCGGTGTGGTTGCCACTTCTGACGACGAGGTCAAGATCATGCTGTCCCCGCGCTCTTCGATCACCTCGCTGCAGAACGAGTTCAAGGACCGTCTGCAGACGCTGGCCGATGTCCTGGGCTTCGACGCCAAGTTTGAGTTCGAGTATCCCGGCTGGAGCTATGCCGAGCATTCGCCGGTCCGCGACGTCTTTGTCGAGAGCTATCGCGAGCTCTTTGGCTCCGAGCTGCGTATCGAGTCCATTCACGCCGGCCTTGAGTGCGGCCTGTTTGCCGAGGCCCTGCACGGCCTGGACGCCATCGCCGTGGGCCCGACGCTCTCCGATGTCCACACCCCGGACGAGAGCATGGAGCTCGCCTCTGCCGAGCGCTTCTACGAGCTGCTCATCGACGTCCTCAAGCGCCTCGCTGCGTAAAGGTCGCCTTGGTTAAGCCGCTCTAAAACGGCTGGCTATGAAAACGGCCGCCTGGCGTAATGCCGGGCGGCCGTTATTCGTTACAGTGCGAGGATCCCAAGGTGCTCAAGCAAGATCTTAAGCCCGATGAGGATGAGCACGACGCCACCCACGATGGTGGCGGGTTTTTCGTAGCGCGCGCCAAAGGTGTGGCCGATCGCTACGCCGGCGACGGAGAAGATAAACGTTGTGACGCCGATAAGCGATACAGCGGGAACGATGTAAACCGAGAGCGCCGCAAATGAGATGCCCACGGCCAGGGCGTCGATTGAGGTGGCGATGGCGAGGATCAGGTACTCGCCCAGGTCAATCTTTTCGGCATCCTTGCCGTCGCCTTCGTCCTCGTCCTCGGTAAAGGTCTCCCACAGCATTTTGCCGCCGATGAAGACCAAAAGGATAAAGGCGATCCAATGGTCGATGGGTCCGATGATGCCCATGAATTGACTGCCGAGCGCCCATCCGATTACGGGCATGCCGGCCTGAAAGCCGCCAAAGAACAGGCCGAGCACTACGGCGACCTTAAGGCTGATCTTTTTCATGCCGAGACCCTTGCAGATGGAAACGGCGAAGGCGTCCATCGAAAGGCCAACGGCGAGCAGCACGAGCTCGGCGAGTCCCATAGTCTGGCTCCCTCTCTGCGGGCGAACCCGCGTGTACTTCTGGCAGGGGAGCAACAAAAAAGACCCGTGGCGTACGCGTTGCGCGCACAACCACGAGTCTCGTTCATTAAGGCAAGCCAGGCCGTATCGGCCAGTATGTTGACTTACCGCGCCACCGGAGGCGAATCCGGCCGCGCGACTACTCCCTCATTTATGCGAATCCCGATGCTACCACATAAGCAGCCCATTTGGATTGGGCTCTCAGCTGTGTTCGCTCATTCTGTAAGCATCGGATTTCGCAAGCGCCGCAGGGACAAACCGTGAGAAACTATTTAGCGTTTATGGAGCGTATACGATGGGAGCGATGCCTTGGATAAGAACGAGCTGCAAAAGCGTATGGAACAGGCAATCCGCCTGACGGCACCTGGTCAGCCGATCCGCACCGCCCTCGACATGATCATCGCCGGTCACCTGGGCGCCCTTATCTGCGTCGGCGACACCGAAAACGTGCTCGCTGCCGGTAACGACGGCTTCCCGCTCAACATTTCGTTCACCTCGAACCGTCTGTTCGAGCTCTCCAAGATGGACGGTGCCATCGTCATCGACGGCGACCTCACCCAGATTCTGCGCGCCAACTTCCACCTCAATCCCGATCCCTCGCTTGCCACGAGCGAGACGGGGATGCGTCACCGCACCGCCGCTCGCATGTCGGTGCTCACCGATGCCATCGTGATCTCGGTCTCGGCCCGTCGTGCCGTCGTTAACGTGTACGTTCACGGCAAGAGCTACGAGATCCAGCCCGTCACCACCATCATGAGCTCGGTCAACCAGCTCGTCGCCACGCTCCAGACCACCCGTCAGTCGCTCGACCGCTCCCTGCTGCGCCTGACGGCCCTCGAGCTCGACGACTACGTTACGCTCGCCGACATTACCGGTATTTTCTCGAGCTTCGAGATCATGCAGCAGGCAAAGACCGAGCTTAAGGATTGCATCGTCAAGCTGGGCAACCAGGGCAAGCTCGTGCAGATGCAGCTCGAGCAGCTCGCCGGTTCCAGCATGGATACCGAATACGACCTGATGATCCGCGACTACGCGAGCGATTCCTCCGAGGCAAACGCCGAGAAGATTCGTGCAGAGCTCGCTCGCATGACGCCTAAGGACCTGTCCGACCCGCAGCATGTGGCGGCAGTTCTGGGCTATGACGACCTGGACGAGGACTCCGTCATGACGCCGCTGGGCCTGCGCACGCTTTCGCGCGTGTCCGTCGTGCGCGACGGCGTGGCCGAGAAGATCGTCGACGAATACGGCTCGTTGCAGGAGCTCATGGACGACATCAGCGAGGATCCGGAGCGCCTGGGCGACTTTGGCGTCAACAACCCTGCCATTCTTGCGGACTCCCTGTACCGCATGAAGGGCACCAAACAGGGGAACGCATAATGGCGCCCGTATGCACCGTGGTCGTTGCCGGTGGCAGCGGCCAGCGCTTTGGCAACCCTGGCGGCAAGCAGCTTGTCAACGTTGCGGGCCGCCCCCTTATGAGTTGGTCCATTCGCGCGTTTGATCGGAGTGACAAAGTCGGCCACATCGTCGTGGTTTGCCCTGCCGAGCGTCGTGCCGAGATGCGCCGCCTTGCCATCGACCCGTTTGACTATGACACGCCCATCAGCTTTGCCGATGCCGGCGATACCCGTCAGGATTCCACTCGTGCCGGCGTGCATGCGGTTCCGGCGGGTTTCGAATATGTCGCCATCCACGATGGCGCTCGTCCGCTCATTACGACCGAGGCCATCGACCACGCTATCGACGTGCTCATGGGTGACCGCTCGCTCGACGGTGTCGTGTGCGGTCAGCCCGCGATTGACACGCTCAAGATCGTCGACGGCGATAATATCGTCGAGACGCCGCCGCGCGAGCTCTATTGGGCCGCGCAGACGCCGCAGATCTTTAGCGTCGACGCCATGAAGCGTGCCCATGCCGCGGCGATTGCCGAGGGCTTTATCGGTACCGACGATTCATCGCTGGTCGAGCGCATGGGCGGGCGCGTCCGCTGTGTCCAGAGCCCGCGCGACAACCTTAAGGTGACGGTGCCCGAGGACTTGCGTCCCGTAACCGCGATTCTGCTTGGCCGCATGGCCGAGGGAGAGGACCTTCCCCATGTTCAGTAACCTGCGCATTGGCCATGGCTACGACGTTCACCGTCTGGTGGAGGGGCGTCGATGTATCATCGGCGGTGTCGATATTCCCTACGAGCGTGGCCTGCTGGGCCACTCGGATGCCGATGTGCTCGCGCACGCCTTGGCCGACGCCATTCTGGGCGCCTGCCGCGGGGGAGACATCGGCAAGCTATTCCCCGATACCGACCCCGCCTATGAGGGTGCCGATTCGATGGTGCTGCTCGCTCGCGTGATGGGCTATGCGCGCGAGCTGGGCTTCGAGTTTGTCGATGCCGATTGCACCATTGCCTGTCAGCAACCCAAGATCACCCCGCACCGCGATGCCATGCGCGCCAACCTTGCCCATGCCCTGGGCGTTGACGTCGAAAACGTGGGCGTCGCCGCCACTACGACCGAAAAGCTCGGTTGGGAAGGCCAGGGCGAGGGAATCGGCGCCTGGGCCGTCTGCCTGCTACAGAAAACCGTTAAGGAGTAACGAATGCGTATCTATAACAGCGCTACCCATAAAAAGGAAGAGTTCCAGCCCATCGAGTCCGGCAAGGTCCGCATGTACGTGTGCGGCCCCACGGTCTACGACAACATCCACATCGGCAATGCCCGCACGTTCATCAGCTTTGACGTGATTCGTCGCTGGCTCATCGCGAGCGGCTACGAGGTCACGTTTGCCCAGAACCTCACCGATGTCGATGACAAGATCATCAAGCGCGCCAACGAGCAGGGCCGTACCGCCGCCGAGGTCGCGACGGAGTTCTCCGACAAGTTCATCGGCGTCATGCGCGCCGCCAACGTGCTCGATCCCGATGTGCGTCCTCGCGCCACCAAGGAGATCGGCCCCATGATCGCCATGATCAAGACGCTCATCGAGCAGGGCCACGCCTACGCCGCCGATAACGGCGACGTGTACTTTGCCGTGCGCAGCGATCCCGACTATGGTCAGGTCTCGGGCCGCAACATCGACGACCTTATGGTTGGCGCGCGCATCGAGGAGAACGAGGACAAGAACGACCCGCTCGACTTTGCCCTGTGGAAGGCCGCCAAGCCCGGCGAGCCCAGCTGGCCGAGCCCCTGGGGCGAGGGGCGTCCCGGTTGGCACACCGAGTGCGCCGCCATGGTGCACCGCTACCTGGGCACCCCGATCGACATCCACGGCGGCGGCTCCGACCTTGCCTTCCCGCATCACGAGAACGAGTGCGCCCAGGCCACCTGCGCTTGGCACCAGGACTTCTCCAACACCTGGATGCACACGGGCATGCTACTGGTCGACGGCGAGAAGATGTCCAAGTCGCTCGGAAACTTCTTTACGCTGGCCGAGGTGCTCGAGCAGCACTCTGCCGCGGCCCTGCGCCTGCTGATGCTGCAGACGAGCTATCGCTCGCCGCTCGACTTCTCCTGGGAGCGCCTGGAGGGTGCCGAGAATTCGCTCACGCGTATTGCCGGTACAGTCGAGAACCTGCGTTGGGCCGCGAACCATGCGACGGCCGACGCCGATGCGGCTGCCGCCGAGGCGTTTGCCGCCAAGGCCGCCGAGACCCGCGCCACCTTTAAGGAGTGCATGGACGACGACTTTAACACCGCTGGTGCCATGGGTGCCGTCTTTGGCTTTGTGACCGAGTGCAACCAGTACCTGGAGCAGGCGGGCGACGCTGCCGACAAGGCCGCGGTTCTGGCTGCCGCCGATACGCTGGTCGAGCTGCTCGATACGTTTGGCGTCGAGCTTCCCGAGCCCAAGGTCGAGCTGCCGCTGGGTCTGCTAGGCGTTGCCGCCGGCCTGGTCGCCTACACGGGCGACGACGTGGACGAGGCCGCTGCCAAGATTCTCGAGGCCCGCGCCGAGGCCCGTGCCGCCAAGAACTGGGATCTGGCCGACGCCATCCGCGACCAGCTCAAGGACCTGGGCCTCACCATTGAGGATACCGCCGCCGGCACCCGTATCAAATCTCTCTAATCCCCGCGGGTTTCCCAAGCACCCGACCTTGCCGTTCAAACCGTCGCTCGCGTACTCAAGTACGCGTCGCTCCTCTTTCACGGCAATCTCGGGCACTTGGAAAACCCGTACCGACCGCTTGAGCTATTCGTCTTAAGCGGTCGCTTCTTTTGTCCTGTTTGAAAAGTATTTAAAGGAGGCCGCTTTATGGCCGACAATCGCAAGCGTGCATCGCGTGGAGGCAAGCAGACTGCTTCTGGCTCGCGTCCGATTCGCCGCAACGACCGCGCTGCCGCTCCCAAGGGTCAGCGCGAGCGCTCCCAAGCCCAGGCTGCACGTCCGCAGCGAGATCGCAACCGCGACAACGTTCAGGCTCCCAAGGGCGAGTTTATCGAAGGTCGCCGTGCTGCCGCCGAGGCGCTGCGTACCGGCTTTCCCGTCAAGTGCGCGCTCATCGCTGAGGGCGGGGAGCGCGATGCCGCCTTGTCGCGCCTGGTCGACGACCTCAACGCTGCAGGCGTCCGCATTAAGTATGTGCCGCGCGCGCAGCTCGACGCACTGTCGAGCCATGGCGCTCACCAGGGCATCGCGCTCGAGGTTGGCAACTTCCCCTATGCCGATGTCGTCGATATTCTCGACCGCGCAGGCGAGGGCCCGGCACTTGTCGTGGTGCTCGACCATGTGACTGACGACGGCAACTTTGGTGCCATCGTGCGCTCCGCCGAGGTTGTGGGCGCGGCCGGCGTCATCATCGCCAACAAGCGCGCCGCCGGCGTGACCGTGGGCAGCTACAAGACTTCAGCCGGCGCCGTCATGCATCTGCCTATCGCGCAGGTGCCCAACATCGCCCGTGCGCTCGACGATCTTAAGGCCGCTGGCTTTTGGGTGGGCGGTGCCTCCGAGCATGCCGAAGGCAGTTGCTGGGATGCTCCCTTCGAGGGCCGCGTGGCGCTCGTCATGGGCTCCGAGGGCGACGGCATCTCGCGTCTGGTGCTCGAGAAATGCGACTTTTTGACCAAGCTTCCCCAGCGCGGAATGACCGAGAGTCTCAACGTTGCCCAGGCGACCACCGCGCTGTGCTTTGAGTGGCTGCGCCGCAATGCCGGCGAGCTCATGGGGGAGGAGTAGCGCATGTCCAAGAAGAACCGCGCCAAGTCCAAGGCCAAGCGCTTTGGCGAGGGCTCGGCCAAGCCGATTGTTTCGGCCGCGACCTATGGCGTGGGCGGCAATGCGTTTGCGCAGGCCATCGCCGATCCGGTCTCGACGGTGCACTCCAATAAGCCCGAGCTGCTGGTGGTCGACGGTTACAACGTGATTCACTGCACGCCGCGCTACGAAAAGCTCGTCTACGACCATTCCGACGATCCGTATTCCAGCGACGTCCACGATATGGCGCGAACTGCACTCATCAACGACGTCGCCGCGTTTGCCCAGGGCCGCTACGAGGCCGTGATCGTGTTTGACGGCGCGGGCAACATCTCCAGCGAGCGCCCCAACCTGCCGGCCCGCGGCGTGCGCATCGAGTTTTCGCCGACGGGCGTCTCTGCCGATACCGTGGTACAGAAGCTCTGCATCGAGGCACGCGAGGAAGGCCGTGCGTGCTCTGTGGTGTCGAGCGACGGCACGATCCAGGCCGTCGTCATGGGCAAGGGCGTTACGCGCATCTCGAGCCGTATGCTGGTGGACGAGATCAAACAGATCGATAACGACGTTCACGAGGCAGAGGAAGCTCCGCAGATCAAGATGACCTTGGGCAGCCGCCTGAGCCCCGAGGCGCTGGCAAAGCTCAAGGCGTTGCGCGGGAGGTAGGGAAGTTGGCGGGGCAATGCTGCTTCGCTAACTCCATTCAGCGATGTCGATCATTCTTTCGAGGCGCCACGTTAGCGCCTTTTTTAGATATGGCAGCCTTGCCGTGAGCGCGTCGTTTCTGGAAAGAATCTCGATTGCCTCGTCAACGAAGCCTTCGAGTTTGTCGCCGTCAAACCAGCCCATGTCCTCGACGAGCAACATTTGTTTGGCGGGGCTTGAATGAAATTGTGCGCTGGTAAAACTGTGCTCTCCCGCCCTAAGCTCCTCTAGTGATATGTTGCACCAGAGCGATGAGCCCGAATCGAAGATGGGGGCAGGTCTGCAGGCTTGCGTGTTTACGTTTCGCACGAGGCCGAAGTTGCGCCAATGACGATCGTAGTTGGCAATGATGTCGTCACATACGATCATGCGGTCAAGGGCATCCTTGACGCCTGTCACCCCGAGCTCCTCGCAGTTTGCTACATATCGCTCGTAGTCGGTTAGCCGTTCATCTGCATTTGCGTGCTGGTTTACATAGAACGCAGGGACATACTCTTCTTCATCAGTTAAGAAGACATCGCATGTGCTCAGGGCGGAAGTGCCCGTGCCCTCGAGCGAGTAAGGCGCATAATCGCAGGTGTTTAGGATGCGACGGTGGAGCGCGGTCGCCATCAGCTCGTTATAAGGTTCTTGGTCCAGGTGCGCTCCTGCCTTATGCAGAATTCGACGCTCGCCCTCGCACGTCCAGTACTTTTGAAGATTGCCGTCCGAGGTGTTATCGGGCTTTGCGGCAGCCGCTTTTCCCTCTGGGGCAAAGGGTGCAATGGACAGCGAGACGTCATCAAAGGCGTTATTGAAGAAGTTAATATCTTCCCACGCGAGACCGGAGTCTTGGGGCCTAATCCAATACTGGTCGGATAAGGAGAGGCCAAGATTTCGCTGTACGAGTTCATCGGGAACATCGACTGCGGCTTCTGCAAGCAGGGAGGCTAGCCCAATGCGTGTGAGCGGGATACCGCGGCCGCGCCACCAAATGCGGAAAGAGTCGAGCGACACGGGACTATTGGGGCCAAGTACTCCAATAGGCGCGTGGGTGTAATCGATGTCGGCGCCGATATGGGTAAAGTCTTTTCGCGATGTGCTGTAGACCAGCTGAGCGACTTCGTACGTGCGGTTCATGAGGGTGAACGCGATCTCGCTCTTACCGTGGCCGCGGCGGGGACGTCCCCCCGTTTTGGTCACGGAGCGGAGTCGCGTGTCGACGCAGTCTTTGTCGATGAGCCACACGCCAGAAGCTTTGCGGGCCTCAAGTGCTCCGTTTTTTATGAGCTCCTGCACCCTGCGCGGGGTGATGTCGAGTAGCTCTGCAGCTTCCTTCGTGGTCAACATCGCGAAACCCTTCGCCAGAACGAATAGTTTTATCTATTCCATTGTAATTAATACTATTCGTTCTGGCGAATAGTTTTAAGATTGAGGGCGAACTGACAGAAATGAACGGGCCTGGTACCTGTTGTTGCTGGATTTTGCATATTTGTATAACGCCGTGCGGCCTGTTGCGCCCCGTCCGCAATTCCTTTATTCTTAACAGGCTTCGCGCGAAAGCGCCAAGTGTGCCAGTGTGGCGCAACGGTAGCGCAACTGATTTGTAATCAGTGGGTTGCAGGTTCGATTCCTGTCACTGGCTCCATTAACAAAAGCGCAGGTCAGAGCTTGTTTTCTCTGGTCTGCGTTCTTGTTTTTAGGATGCTGTGTGCAACAGGCTGTGCAACGGCGTGTGCAATAAAACGGGTTTTAACTCTTCAAAATTGAAATGCGTATTCACAATCTCGTCACGTTTAGAACGTCTTGTCGATGTTATTCGGAATCGAAACCCCGTGCTTTCCGATCCATCCGGCGTATAGCTTGTCTCTCTGCTTGAACCATGCGACGCGCATGTTCCTCATGCGCCTTTGTGCAATATGATTTCTGTTTCTTAGTCGTCCTCCTCGGTTTTGACTGCTCCTTCTTCGCGGCCTCTGGGCTTGTAAGTGCGTGCATCGTTTGCTGACGGATCTTGTAGGGACGTTTGCAGAGTTCACAAGAACGCCAAGCTTGATTGCTCTGAAGATATTCCAGAAGCTGCGCAGTAAATGCCCTGGTAAGACTCCCCGCAAATTGTTTTTCAGGTTCCAGGTCTATTTTTGCCAGTTTTAGAAGAGTGCGATTAAGGATGATGCGGTGATTTTCGGGATAAGGATGCAGAGCGAGATCCAGAAAGGCGGCGAGGGGCGCTTCGAGCGATTCCAAGTAACGAGAGGCGACAATTCTTGCAGCGATGACATTCGGTTGTAAATCGTGCTCATTAATCTTTGAATTGATTTCTACGGGCAACTGACAAGCGACGGAAAGCTGGCCGAAGTGTTTCATGACGCTCTTGTTATTAGGCAATTTGGTCAGCAGCTTAATTGTCATGTCATAAGCCTTTGGCCCAAACGCAGATTTACACGCGAAGAGAAGCGCTGCGACTTGCATGATAGATATGGTAGAAAGCAGGTCATCCATCAGAATGACTTGCTCGTTATTCTTCCTTATACCCTGAATCAGGTTTGCCGCTTCTGTACCAGCTGAACCGTCGCGTCCTTTGTAGTGATTAAACAACGATAAATCAAAGGCGTCTCTGATTTCGACACTTCTTTGTGAACCGTCTAGTGCGTCTTGCCATTTTTCAAAGCCGTCACCTATCGGATTGTCAGAGAACTCATCGTTAGAGATATATCGTTTTTCAACCCGCTCAAACTCTCCGGCGTAGGGTGAAACGGGGAGACCGTAGGCTTCGATGAAACGTTTGACTTCACCTAAGTCACTCGTATCTAAATTGAGTAGGGCACCCGTTGCAAAGCCGTCTGGAAGACCGTATGCCTTGGCTCCGGCTTTGCAAAGGAACGCCGGACGCTCTGAGCCGTCGAAATTGACGCAAATCAGTCGGGCAATTGGCAATGTCCAAGGGATTAAGTCGTCGTTAGTGGTGGGAACTTTAATTTTTCCTGTACTCATAAGTGCTCCTTTAGCTGCTCAAAGCCCGTTAAACTCCATTCTGCTAAAAATAATAGTTAGCGCCATGTCGCAGGTCAAGTAGTGTGAACTACGTAAACCGCACGAACGAAAGGAGTTCAGATGAACGATATAAACGCGAATCAAATGAGCACTGTGAGGCGTAAGGAATGGTGTCGAGCTTTGAACAAGATTCCGTATGCTTGTGTCACAGCGCGTGATATCGCAATGCTCATGAACGTTTGTAAGACGACTTCAATTGAGATTCTAAAAGCAGCGGGTGGAATCAAGATCGGTCGGGCCTGGCGCGTCGACAAAGCTGACCTGATCACATACCTTGCCGGTCTGGAGTGCGATAACAATGACCGCTAAGACCGTAGCCTCACTGCTCGACGCCGCGTTACCCGTTGGCGGTACGCGCGGCGTCGCCGCGCACGTCGCCGACGCGTGTGGCGCTGCCGAGCGTACCGCCAACGGTCCTGCGCTTGTCGATAATACTGGCTCAGCGTACAAGATGGACTCCATGGATGGTGCCAATGCCCCCACCCCCATCATCCATATCAAGACGACTGTCACCCCTGAAGAGTGGTTGTTGCTCTGCAAGAAAGAGGGCTCGAGGAATGAGGGACGGGGTGTGGGGGTGAGGAATACTCCGAAACTGATTGAAGAGGAGAGCTCTAAAAGACTTGAGAAGATAGCGAGGAGCCAAGAAGCAATTGATGACGATTGGTTCGTGAAGGGGAAATGGCTCTGGGTTACCGGCAAGGATCAAGATGAAGCTACAGTTGAAGCGACGTTGAAGGCGATTGCAACGGGATCTGAGTTCGAGTTCGCTTCGGCGAAACAAATGGTGTCAGCCTGGAATAGCGCTGATTTGTACGGCTCGAACAACAAAGACAGGACTTTGGATAAGTATCGCTCGGTTCAGAACCTGCTAGTGTCGTATCTGGGTTATTCGAGGGACAAGACAGAAGTCAGCATGCTGTACGAGCTTCTCGACGAGCGTCGTCTAAATAAACTTGCGACCATTCTGTCGTCGATTTATTCAGGAAAGGAGCTGCGTAGCTACTATCTGCGTCTCGGCGCTAAAGCGGAAGAAGTCGACAAGCTGTTTGACTGTTTAAAGAAAACGGTTTGCACGACTGCGTAATGATCATCATCGACATTCGAATATAGTTGAGCCCGGCTATGCTGGGCTTTTTGATAAGAGGTTGCTAATACTGTATTTCTCTTCGCCGATTCGCCTTCAAATGAGCATTAACCGATAAATGACTTTATCTAAAATGATGACATCTGAGCTGTAACGAAGGAGTCGCTATATGAAGACCGTCTACGATGCCCTTGACCCTATCGTCAACGGGTCGGCAACGACCAAGGAGAAGGGCGACAAGTATGAGGCGGCCTGCGTTTATTATCTCAAGAACGACCCCTTCTACGCACTGTTCTTCTCCCGTGTCGGGACGATAGCCCAGGCACTCGAATGGGACGATTGTCCCGTCCACGACACCCAAGACAACGGAATCGACCTCATGGCCCAGACCGCCGAGGCGGGGGAATGGTGGGCGATCCAATGCAAGTGCTATGACGGCGAGAAGGACCTTCCCAAGGGCATCTGCGATTCGTTCTTCGCCCATGCGGCATTTATCGACGGCGTCGACTCCCTGATGGTCATGACGACGGCGAAGGGTCCGGGAAAGAACCTCCAGAAGCAAATCGACGCCAGCGGGTCCATGTACATCGATACCGCCAAGATGGCGGCCTCCAATATCGACTGGACTCCGTTTATCGAGGGCGTCCCCGCCGGCGAGCGTGTGACCTATGACCTCCGCTCGCATCAGGAGCGTGCGGTCGCGGCGATCGAGGAGAAGTGGGCGGAGTTCGACCGTTGCAAGGCGATCATGGCGTGCGGCACGGGAAAGACGCTCATGTCCCTTCGCCTCGTCGAGGACTGGATCGGCCCCGCCGCCGGCACGATTCTCTTCTGCGCGCCGTCGATCTCCCTCGTCGGACAGTCCATGCGCGAGTGGATGGGCCAGAGCCGCGTGCCCATGTCTTCGCTCGTCGTCTGCTCGGACTCGAAGGCGTCGCGCAAGGACGACGTCATCCCGATGACGCTCGATTCATTCGAGTATCCCGCAACGACGAATCCCGAGAGCCTGTACCGCTCGTTCAAGCGTTGCAGACGCTCGAACCCCGACGGGCTGGTCGTCATTTTCTCGACCTATCAATCTATCGGCGTCATCCATGACGCGCAGGCGCTCGGCATGCCCGAGTTTGATATCGTCGTGTGCGACGAGGCCCACCGCACGACCGGCAACGCCCTCCCCGGCGTCTCCAAGACTGAGGCTTCGGCCTTCATGAAGATCCACTTCAACGAGAACGTTGCCGCCAAGAAGCGCCTGTACATGACGGCGACCCCGCGCATCTACGGCGAGACCGCCAAACGCAAAGGCGCCGAGGAGGACTACACCATCGCCTCCATGGACGACGAGTCCATCTACGGCCCCACCGCCTACCAGATCAAGTTCGGCGAGGCCGTGGAGCAGAAGCTGCTCACCGACTACAAGGTCGTCGTCCTCACCGTCCAGGAGGATGCCATCGGGGACCGCCTGCCCTCCCTGGAGAGCGACCAGGGCGTCAACGCAATGAGCCTGGAGCCCTCGGACATCGGCAAGATTATCGGCTGCTGGAAGGGCCTCGTCGATCACGGCGAGGGCGCGCCCGACGACGCGACCGGCCTCGGTGGCATGCTCGTCGTCGATGACGTCGAGACCATGGTGACCGACTGCAAGCCGCTGCACCGCGCCGTCGGCTTCTGCTCGACCATCAATGCATCGAAGACCATCACGGAGGCCTTCTCGCAAATCGTCGAGAAGTTTGCCGAAGACGAGCACGAGGAGCTCCCGCTCAAGTGCGAGCTGCGCCATGTCGACGGCAACATGCCGTCCGACCAACGCACGAGAAACATCACCTGGCTCGGAGGGGACGTCGCCGAGGACGAGTGCCGCATCCTCACCAACGCGCGCTGCCTCGCCGAGGGCATCGACGTGCCCAACCTCGACGCCGTCATCTTCTTCAATGCCAAGAACTCGACCGTTGACGTCGTCCAGGCCGTCGGCCGCGTCATGAGGCGCGCCGAGGGCAAGGACTTCGGCTATATCATCCTGCCCATTTTCGTCCCCGCCGGCATGACGCCGGAGGAGGCGCTCGACGACAGCAAGGTGTTCGCGAACGTCTGGAGCATCCTCCAGGCCCTCCGCTCGCACGACGAGCGAATCGAGGCCAAGGTCAACGCGCTCGCCCTCCAGCAGGAGGCCGAGAAGAACAAGGTTGCCGGATCTGCCAACCAGAAGGGGTGGGACGCCGGCGACCTCAAGCTCAAGCAGGAGGAGGAGAGCCAGAAGGCGGCGGAGATCACGCAGGGCGTGCAGATGAGGCTTACGTTCTTCCCGGTCGAGCGCTGGGAGAAGGCCGTCAAGACCACGCTGGTCAAGAAGTGTGGCACGCGTATCTACTGGGACGAGTGGGCCGAGGACGTGGCGAAGATCGCCCAGCGCCACATCGAGCGCATCGGCAAACTCGTCCGCGAGAACGACGAGGTGTCCGGCAGCTTCAAGACGTTCCTGCACGGCCTTCAGGACTCGCTAAATCCCAGCATCACCGAGCAGGACGCGGTCGAGATGATCGCCCAGCACATCATCACCGTCCCGGTGTTCGACGCCCTATTCGGAGACTTTGAGTTTGCGAAGTCGAACCCCGTGTCCGTCGCCATCGAACGTTTCCTTGGTGTGCTCGAAGAGCATAAGATCGAGGAGGCGTCGGATTCCGAGGTCCTCGACGACGTGTATGCGAGCGTGCGCCGCCGCGCGGCCGCCATCCAGTCGGATGCGGCGCGCCAGCAGCTCATCCGCGACCTCTACGAGAAGTTCTTCAAGGTCGCGTTCAAGGCGACCTCGGACAAGATGGGCGTCGTCTACACCCCGACCGAGATCATCGACTACATCCTTCGCGAGACCGACCGCGTTCTCAAGCGCGAGTTCGGCCAGTCGCTTGCCGACGACCGCGTGCATATCCTGGACCCCTTCGCGGGCACGGGCTCGTTCATGGCGCACCTCATCGAGAGCGACCTCATCCCCGACGAGAAGCTCAAGCGCAAGTACACCCGCGAGATCCACTCCAACGAGATCCTGCTGCTCGCGTACTACATCATGACGGTGAATATCGAGTACGCCTACCATGCCCGCATGGGCGGCGGCTATCAGCCATTCGAGGGCGCGGTGCTCACCGACACGTTCCAGATGACCGAGGAGTCGAACACGCTCGACGATGAGGTGTTCTACGACAACACGGACCGCGTGCGCATCCAGAACGCGCTCCCGATCCGGGTGATTGTGGGCAACCCCCCATACTCGGTGGGCCAGACGAGCGCCAACGACAACAACCAGAACGAGAAGTATCCGACGCTCGACAGTCGCATCGCGCAGACGTACGTTGCGAAGACAACTGCGACCAATAAAAATTCCCTGTACGATTCTTACATCCGAGCGTTCAGGTGGGCGAGTGACCGAATCAAGGATAAGGGCATCGTCTGTTTCGTTAGCAACGGGGGCTGGGTCGACGGGTCCTCGTCCAACGGGTTTCGTCGCTCGCTCGTCGAGGAGTTTAATAGCATCTATGTCTTCAACCTTAAGGGGAACCAGAACACTTCAGATTGGAAGCGCGAGGGTGGCAAGGTGTTTGATGCTGGCGCAAAAATCGGTGTCGCTATAACCATGCTGGTCAAGAATCCAGATTCTAAAGAGCGTGGCGTTATCCACTACCACGATATTGGCGACTATCTAAGTCGCGAGGACAAGTTGAATCTGATTCGCGATTTTGCGGTCAATGGCGACATGGAATGGTCGATTATCAGGCCTGACAGATACGGTGACTGGCTGAATCAGCGAGACGATTCGTTTTATGAATTCGCACCGCTGGGAGTAACGAAGAGGAAGCCCCCCTACGGTCTATTTACCATCTGGTCTGCGGGCCTTAAAACGCAGCGCGACCCTTGGGCGTGGGGATTTTCTCGTTCGAAAGTGCAGGAACAAATGGAGCGCCTGCTATCGAACATGGACGCTGAGATTCAAACCGCGAAGGGCGAAGGGCGCGCAATTGAATATGATCCGACCCGCTTCAGCTGGACGCGGCGTATGGAGGATGCTGCTAGGAAGGGAGAGCGGCTGGTCTATAACTGTGACGAGGTCGTAATGGGGTCGTATAGGCCGTTCTGTAAGCAATGGGTTTACTACGACCGTGTGATGAACGAAATGACCTACCAGCAGCCCCGCCTTTTCCCTCTCGCGGTAAGCGGGAGGGAAAAGGCCGAAAGGACCTACCAGCAGCCCGATATCCTCTCAAAGATAACGGGAAAAGGCGGGGCCGAAATGACCTACCAGCAGGACTCCTTCCGTTGCTTGGATAATTTGGTCATTACGGTTCAAGGAAATGAAGCGGTGCCGTTTTACGCATTGATTTATGATTCGATTCCCAGTCTGACCGCTCATGGCGGAAATCAGTGTTTCCCTCTGTTCTGGTATGAAGAAAAGCAAGTCGGGATGAATCTCTTCAGCGGAAATGGCCGTGCTGCTTCTGGTGACCAGACGTCTCTTTATGGTAATGAGGCGCCTTGTGTCGAACGGTCCTATACGCGCCACGATGCCATCACTGATGAAACCCTTAAGGTTTTCCGTGATGCTTATCCGCACGCGTTTCCGAACCGCTACAAGAAGGACGGAGGCATCGAGCTCACCAAGACCGATATCTTTTATTACGTCTACGGCATCCTGCACTCTCCTGAGTATCGCAAACGCTTCGAGTCGAATCTCAAGAAAGAGCTGCCGCGCATCCCGCTCGCTGCGGACTTTGCCAGGTTTTCGGAGGCGGGACGAAAACTCGCCCATCTTCATCTCGATTACGAGGAAATTGACCCATGGGCATCGATTGTCGAGGACGGTGACTCGGTGAACCCTGGCCGTACGGTCAAGATGGCATTCGGCAAGTGCAAGAAGGACGAGGGGCATCCCAAGGGCCAGGACATGACCGTCCTCAAGGTCGCCGAGAACATGACGCTGCGCGGTATCCCGCTTGGGGCATACGAGTACGTCGTTAATGGGCGCTCGGCCATCGGCTGGCTCATGGATCGCTATCAGGTCCGCAAGGACAAGGCGTCGGGCATCGTCAACGACCCCAACGACTACAGCGACGACCCGCGCTATATCGTCGACCTGGTCGAGCGCGTCGTGACCGTGTCGATGGAGACCATCGCTATCGTTAACGAGTTGCCAGCCCTGAACGAGAAGGCCCAGCCTGCCGACTGGCCCGCCGCATGGAAGGTGAAGTAACAGCTGAAGGGGATTCATGATTCGCGGATAGCGACGTTGCATATTGGGGTTGATGAACATCGCCCGATAGCGTGTCGCCGCGGGGCGGATGGTTATCACAACTGCCCGGTTCTCGAAGGAGGCACGACGCTATGCAGAAGGTCTACTCGGCCAGACGGTCGTGCTCGTCGACGGCCCCGCGCTCGCCGGCCTCATGATCGACTACGGTGTCGGCGTGAGCACAAGGCAGGTTTACGAAATCAAGGCCGTGGACACGGACTTCTTCGAAGAATAGCGAGCAAGCGGCTACCTCGCGCCCTTCCGCCCGTTGCACTTCGAGCAGAGCACCTGCAGATTAGACGGCACGGTCTTACCGCCCCTAGCGACCGGCACGATATGGTCGATGTGCAATCCAACACCATCGGGCATGTACTTCCCGCACATCTGGCAGGTGTAGTTGTCCCTTCGCGCTATCTGCTCGCGCAGCTGTTTAGTCATCAGCTTCCGCTGGTTGCGAGCATGGTAATCCCTGAGCGTCGCTTCGTCGTTAATGGCGGCGAGGCGGTTTCGCCTGTTCACAACCCAGTCCCAGCTCACGGCCATCACGCTATCGTCCACGAACACCTTGTAGGACGTCTTCACGTAGTTCCTCTGCCTGTAGCGTGTCTGCTCACGGCACGTGACAAACTGGAACGCGTGCGCGTCGTCGAGTGTCTCGGCGTATTGCCGCTCCCGGCGCTTCCGCAGGCTGCAGGTCTTCAGGTATTCCTCCTGCTGTGCCTTCCACTCCTGGATGCAGGAGCGCTCCGCGACTATCTTTTCCCAGTTGGCGGGCTCGAGCATAAAGCGATCTATCAGGTCGTCGATCTTCACGTTGCGCCTGCCGGAGACATCGAACCGCTCGACGAAGTATGGGTAGTGAAAGGGATTCGCCAGGACTCTTCGCACCAGAGAGACGACGCAGCAGATGAGAACAATCGAGACAACGGCCGCAACGATGTAGGGAAGCAGATCGACGGCGACGAGATTTCCCCATTTATCGACATGATAGTAAGTAAACAAGATGGCTCCCATTCGCTCGTATTGGCATCAGATGATAGACCAACGCAAGCACTCGCCCTTTTACCACCCCGCCCAGACACAACCACGCAACCCCCACACCATGTTCGCTTTACAAAACCAAACGCCCGGCCGATACTGGTAGAAGCAAAACACGAACACGTGTACGGGAGGTAAGGCATATGATCATGAAGAAGCACTCCCTCGCGGGCACCTGCGGCATCCCCACGGAGGACCGCCGCATCTACATCCCGGTGGACGTCAACGGGACCGACGACCCCGACCGTGGCCCGTCCGACCCGGTCACCATCCACTGGCCCGACGGCCGCTCCTGGCAGGTCGAGTCCATCTACTTCCGCTCCGAGTTCGGCCGCGCCCTCTTCGGCAATCTCTGCGTGCGCTACGACGTCTGCATCGCAAAGCAGCGCAAGACGGTCTGGTGGGAGCACGGCGACTGGTTCGTCGAGCGTGGCAGCGGCATGGCGGTGACGCCCGCGTGACAGATCACACCAAGGACTTCGGCGGCGGCATCACGGTGCGCGCCCGCGGCGACAGGCCAGGTCGGCGCGTCCACAAGCAGTACGTCGACGTCTACGCCCGCGCAAACGCCGACGGGACCATGGTCCCCATCCGCGTCTGCTGGCCGGACGGGCGCTGCTTCACCATCGATCAGATCCTCGAGATCGAGCCCTTCGGGGCTATCGTGCAGAACGCCCAGACGGCCACCTACACCGTTCGCTTCGGCCAGTGGCGCACCCAGCTCATGCTCGAGCACTACCACGAGGAGGACGACATCCACGGGGCCGAGGACTACCTGCGCTGGTGGGTCTGGGCGTTCGACAACACCCTCACCAAGAACGACGTGGGGGTGTAGACCCGTCGCCGGAACGTAAGCGTCGTACGTCAAAAGGCCTCTGTCCTCCGAATGTCCCGTTCAAAAAAGTGACGAGCGCTCGTCAGGGTCAAAATGCTGCATATCAAAATCGCTCAAGCAATCGGCTACAATGCGAAGTGGCGGGCAACGCATACGCGGTGCCCTTTCGCTTTAAGACCTCTTTGCGTGCTTTCCGGGCTACTTGGGGGTCTTTTATCATGTCACAGAGCAACCGCCAAACGTCAAAAACGTCCGCTAGGCGTAAGGCCATCAAGGCGCTCGTCGGAGTCGAAAGGTTTTCCTGTAATGCATGACGCGAAATTGTCGGCAAATCGGTCGATTTGGCCTGCGGCATATTCGACGATTCTGTCCGGATCCTGTAGGTCGCCGCGGGATGCCGCGAGGAGCGTCGCCGCGAGCCCGCGCATCTCGTAGCTGATATCGAAGATCTGGTTCTGCTCGGCTTCTGTCATGGATGCCCCTTTCCGGAAACGATGCGTAACCCATATTCTCCCCTTCGGGCCCGCCACCGGCGGGCCCTTTTGCTGCCGCCGGTATCCGGCATGCGCCGCCGTATGGCCACGGCTCCGCGGCCGGGTGGCACCTCCGCTACGCCGCGTCAAGGGGGCCCATGAGACCCCGCACAAACCTCCGCTCCGCTCCGGTTGGTGGAGGTCGTCACGGACCTCCCTTGACCCGCCTTCGCTCCGGTGCGGCTTTGCAGGGAGCAAAGCCGACGACGACGCGCGGCGTCGCCATTCGGCTTTGCCCACAGGGGCGAGATGTTGAGGGCAGGGTGCCCGGAACGGAGGAAGAGATGCAGCAGCTGATGACGAGGGAAATCGCCAAGACGGCTCCAAGGCTCTACGAGCAGGACGGAGCAGAGGACCCCACGGTCTATGCCCACTACTTCTCGTGCATGAACGGATGGGACTGGTGGCTGCTCGAGTTCGACGGCACGGACGAGGCGTTCGGCCTCGTCGAGGGCTACGACGACGAGCTCGGCTACTTCAGCATCAAGGAGATGGAGGAGCTGAACCGCCAGATGGGGTTCGCCGCCGTCGAGCGCGACGAGCACTTCTCCCCGAAGCCGCTCAGCGCCGTCAGGAGGAGGTAGCCGCATGGTCACGGTCGAGTTCGACTCCATGGGCGAGGCGGTCCGCCTCGCCCTCGTGGCCGGGGAGTACGTGGGCGGCGGCCTCGCCGTCCTCCTCCTCGACGCCACGGACCCGCGCTCTGACGGCTACATGGCCGAGTGGGGCGTGCTCACGGCGAACGTGCCGGCTGCGGCCGAGTGGTGCCGCGGGCACGGCAACATCGCCATCGACGCCGCGGTCCCCGCGGCACTCCTCAAGGCACTCGTGGCCGCCGGCATACTCCGGATGGCCGGCCGCTCGGCTGCGTCCGGGATGGCCCGCTACCCGCTGGCCACGGTCGCCGGGCACGCCCTCGACGGCATGGGCGGCCTGACCGAGACCCTCGAGGAGGCGCTCGGCTCGACGGTCGTCGTCGAGTACGAGTCAGGCGGCGACGGCGGCGCGTTCGAGGCGGGGACCGCGCCGGCGGGCTCGGCCGAGCTCGAGCGCCTCATCGCCGCCGCGAGGTCCGAGGCCGACGCGTTGGCGGCCGCCGGCGGATGGGCGGCCGTCCGGGTCGGTTTCGGGGACGCCGAGACCATCGACTGCGAGACGGGCCGGACGGTCTACGTCGCGGGGTGAAATAGGAGGAGAGCGCAAGCGCGGTCCGGATGGGCCGCGCTTTTCTTTTCCCGGGGATGCGGAACTCCCGTCGCCCAAGTGCCTTGGACGGTGGGAGCAGGATAAGGGCGCACTACGGGCGCCCGGGATTTTGCGGCGCAACTCGGCGGGCCGAGTTCGTTTTCGCTGGTAGCGTTGCCGGTCAAGCCGGAAAGGCGACGGCGGCCCTCCGTCATACGCGCCCCGAGCGCCGTATGACGGAGGGCCGTTTGCGCGGGCAGGGCCGTATGACGCGTCAGAACCCGTCGGGCGCCGCGGACACCTTGCGCTTCCTGCCGCCGGACGGCGACCCCTTGGGCTTTTTCGGCTTCTCCGGGATACGCCAGACCGGTGCCGGGGCGTCGTTGCGGGCCTCCCCCTCGAGCGCCCGCGCGAGCAGCGCGCCCTCGGCCTCCGACGACGTCATGCCCAGCAGCGGCCCCAAGAACGTCTCCGTGATGTCGCGGCTGGCGAGCGCCATCGGTCCCTCCGCGTCGATCACGAGCGCGCCGTTCTCGCGCGCGCTCCAGGCCATGAGCTCCGACGGGGTGATCAGCGGACGGCGCGCCACGGAGAACGACTTGCCGGACGAGGAGCTCTGCGTCCCCTTGGTGGAGCTCTGCCCGGTCGTCTTGACACTGTAGTCGCCGAGTCGCTTGCTGATCTCCTCCGCCTCGCCGACGGACTCTACCGAGAGGACGACCTGGGTGCCGAGCAGCGCCAGCAGCGCGTCCGACTCTGCCCTGGAGTAGCCGCACCGGGCCTCAAGCAGGCGGGTGTTCTGGAGCACGAAGACGACGTGCAGGCCGATGCTGCGGACCTCCGCGAGATCGCCGAGGAGGCGGGGGATCTTGGGGATCCCGGACCCTTCGTCGATGGCGAGCAGGGTCTCGGCCGGCAGCCTGCCGCCCGACAGGCGCGCGGTCTCGCGCAGCGCCGACAGCGCCTGGGAGAAGATGCACGAGACGAGCGCGCCGCGGTCCCCTCGGTCCGTCGCGCTGGCGATGTAGAGGATGGTGGGCTTGCGCCCGACCGATGCGAGGTCGACCTCGCCGTCCCAGAGCATTCGGCTGACGTCGTCGTCGCAGAAGGACATGAGGTAGTTGCGCGCGGTGGAGACGAGGGCCTCCCCTCCGCCGCCGTTCGACGAGGCGACGAGGAGGAACTGGCGCGCCGGGTTTCCCGCCGGCAGGTCCGCGGCGAGCTCCTCCAGCGACTTCACGGCGCTCTTCCCGTCGCGGGGTTCCAGGAGCGTGAGCACGGTCGAGAGGTTCCGCGCGCCGTCGGGGATCCGCTCGTCCGCTATCGCGAGCAGGCAGAGGCCGGTCAGCAGGTTGCGGCTGGCGTCCGTGAAGAACCTCTGGCCAGAGGAGAAGGCATCGGGCACGATGGCGGACGACAGCTCGCGGAGCTCGGCCACGGCACCGGCGACGCCCTCGGTCCCGAGTGCCGCGATAGCGCGGTCGAGGGGGTTGAACCTCGCCGACTTGACGGGCTCGTCGAGCCGAATGGCGACGACCCCCATCCCGGCCCTCCTGGCGAGCGGCTCGGTCCATGCGCGGATCTCGGACTTCGGGTCGTGGACGATGACGGAGGTCGGGATCCCGTGGGCGTTGCGGTCGATCGCGGCGGCCACGCTGACGGCAAGAGACCTTCTCGTCTTGCCTGCGCCGCTGCCCGCCCTTATGAGACAGTGGATGGCCGGGACCATCGCGATCCCGCCGCCGACGCAGCCGGCCGCAACGAGCCCCCTCGCGGCCTCCTTCCCGTCCCACGGCGGGCAGCGCCTTGCGACCCTGGACGGCCTCGACTCGAGCCAGGCGTCCCCGTGCGTGCGCGTGGGCGCGCGGTCGCCGGCGAACGTCCCGTCGTGGAGCCTCAGCCACGAACGTGCCCACGAGACGAGGCCGAGGACCATGATGGTGACTGCGACGGCTGCGACCGCGGCCAGCAGCCCGCCCACTTTCCCGGTTGCCAACGTGTCGGCGAGCGTATCCAACGGGTTGCGGAGGACGGTGTCGGGCTCGGCCCCCGGGTCGCCAACCTGCAAGTGCAACAGGGTGGAGAGGTCGGAGGCGAGCGATGCCATCCACCAGCTCGCGTAGTCCCACGCGCTGACGGTCGCGATGGCGGCGACGACGGCGACTATACCGTGGGCCGCCAGCGTGTCGGCGAGCTCCCTCCTCATGTTGCGGTTGAAGGATTTGGGTTTCATCTTCTCATTGTCCTTTCTATCCTGTTCGCAATCTTCACGGTCGGGGCACTCGACGGCCCGGTGCCGCCGGATGCCAGGATCCGCAGGGCCGAGGCGATGAGCCGCAGGACCCTCTCTCCGGCCTCGTCCCCCATGTCGCGGCCACCGGCGTCCCGCGTGGCCTCCCTTGCGATGAAGGCCGTCATCGCGGCCGCGCGTCCGAGGGCCGGGCCGGCCGACGGCACCTGCCGGAAGATCCGCTCCGCCGTGGGGCACCCCTTTAAGTCGTTGCGTTCGATCGACTGGCCGCGGGCGACCTTTCGGCCGATTGCCTCAAGGCGCCTTTTCGGGATACAGGCCCGGGCCTCGGTGGCGAGGCCGGCCTCCCGCCGCCTCTCCACCGCCGGGCCGGTTCTGGGCGCGGCGCGTCGCGTCGGCATCTCCTCACGAGTCGGCGTCCTGTCGGGTACCAGGACGCGCAGGGCCGCGTTCTCGCACCGGAGGCCGAGGTCGGCGGCGACCCTGCGAACATAGGCGTCTCGGGCCTCCCCGGTCAGGCACTTGAGGCCGGCGCACCTCTCGACCGCCTTCCCGTGGCGGTCCAGCGCGCCGGCGAGCTCGGGGGAGCCGGATGCCGCCCGGTCGAGGGCCTCCCTCAGCGCGGCGGACGTCTCCGGGTGGAACCGCCTGAGGTGGGCGGCCTCAATCCTTCCGTCCGGCGGCAGCTCGATATCGAAACGGTTCCGGTCGATGCGGGAGACGGCGTCCAGCGCGGCTTCCCTCGCGAGGTCGCGCTCGATGTAGGCCTCCCGCAGCAGCGGCGCCATGGCCTTCGAGGAGATCTCGAGCCGCGCCGCCTCCATCTTCCGCTTGGGGAGCAGCGCGTCCCACTCGCCCGCGTGGTCGACCGTGAGGATGTGGACGTGGTGGCTCGTGCCGTTGACATGCATCGCCGCGTAGAACTCCACGCGGCTCTCGGGCACACCGGTCATCTCGGAGAAGAGCCTCGGCCACTCGGAGCGCACCAGCGCCTGCCAGGCGTCCAGGCGGTCGAGGCCGGCAGCTGGGGCGATGTCGTTCGGGACCGTGACGACGGTGGTGAGCACCGCACCGCCGTTTTGGGCGATGGCACGCCTGGCCTCCGCCACGGCGACCGGGCCGTCCGCGCCCCAGAGGCCGCCCGTCGAGCCGGTCCTGTTCGCGGCGTAGGCGGCCAGGCCGTCCACGCCGAGCCTCCTGCCGTCCGCCTCGCTTACCTCGATGACGACGCCGCGGCGGGTGCCGGCGTATGCCGCCAGGCCTGCGGCGGTCGCCCTCGCGGACGCTCCCGCGCGGACGACGGAGTGGTTGACGATGACGGGCGGGCTAGCCATCGGCGCGCTCGCGCGCGTGGAGCTTCACCTCGTCGATGCGGCCGAGGCCCGCGCGGCTGAGCTCGCCGGCCTGCGCGAGGTAGTTCTTCCAGATGTCCGCGACGGGGACGTCGTCGAGCGAGGCGTAGGAGGCCTTGAGGACGTCTGCCGACATGAGGCCGGCCATGATGGCGGCAGTCATGGGGCGCGAGAGGACCGCGGCGATGCGGTCCTCGGTGGCGTCGAGCTTGCGCTCGATGTCGAGTGCGGCGACGTCCATGCGGGCGTCGACGACGCCGCGGATGAAGCCCGCGACCTCGTTGCCGTAGAGGTCGAGCCCCTCCGCGGCGAGCGCCGAGCGCAGGAGCGAGCGGATCTCGTCGCTGATGTTGGAGTTGCTGAGTTCGGCCCGCGTCTTGAGGGCGGTGTAGAGCTTTGAGTCGAGTTTCACGCTGACGGTTTTAGTTTTTGTCATCTAGACTCCTTAACAAACGGGGGCCAAATGGCCCCCGTTTTTAGCAAGATACTGTGAAGGTGATCGGATAGTTCTCTGGTGCCTTATCAGCTGGTAATGGCATATAAGCGATAAGTTTGTTAGAGAGTTCAAGACTGTCGAGGTCAATTGATTCCTCGATTTTCTCAATGGGACTGAGGCTGAAACCGCCGGAATAAGCACCCGCTCCCAAAATGATGCGTGCGAGGTCGGCCTTGGGGATGTCCTTCCAACGCCTAATGATTTCAACTACGATCGACGCACGTTTTTCGTTCAGTTTCTCAGCAACGGTCTGAGTAACGATAAGTGCGCTCGGTGCATGCTTCACCGGATATTTGAACTTCAGAAGTGCCGGGCCCGAGTAGGCGGGAACGCCGGTATCAAGAACGATTTCGGAGTCATGCGGGACGGAGTACAGCAGCTCGCCGCGTTCAATGACGCCGTTGGCTTTATCGAATTCAAACATATAATCCTCCAGGGCTTTGTATTGGTTGGTTTCCCGTAACCTTTGGTTAATTTGATGCGCCGATATACTTGAGAACGCTATCGCGGTTGATTCGCCATAACTTGCCGCACTTCACGGCTTTGAACGTCCCGTTCTGGCAGAGGCGGTAGACAGAGCGGTCGCTGATGCCGAGCAGGTACGCGACCGGCAGCGGATCGACGATATCCGGCATACTGCGGAAGTCGTCGACTCCGATACGCTTTTCTTTGAATTTCATTTCGGTCTCCTTTCTGGAATTTGCCGATTTCTCTTATTTCGCAGTCTGACACGCCGCCGCCGGCATTCGTCAAAGTACGGGCAGGGCGGACGCTATGGACAAAAAAGACGTTGAAGGGTCGAGGCAACAAGAAAAGGCCCGGTTAAAGCCGGGCCTCCGAGCCACTGTTGACTTCTTTGCTTGCGACGAAGCAAATCACTCTTTATATAAGCGTCCAAGAGTTCTCATAGCCGATGCGGTGGCTGCTGGGTCGGCACTGGCGTATCTGTCGAGTGTCATCGACGCCTTCGAGTGCCCCATGAGGCTTGCGAGAGTCCTCGGGTCGATTCCGTTGGAAACGGCGTACGTTGCAAAACTGTGCCTGAGGTCGTGGAAGGTGACGGTGTTCTTGTTCAAGACACCATGGAGCTTCAAGGCCTTTGCCAGGGCCCGCCAAGCGTCGTTGATCCTGGGCGGTTTCAAGAAGGAACCGTCCGGAAAGCCGAGGACAAACAGTTCGTCGCTGAACTCAACGCCCAGATTCGCGCATTCGAACTTCATGTCGGCCTCGCGCTTCGCAAGGTCTTTCATAAGGTCTTTCGGGCAGTTGGGGATAGCGCGCCGGCTGCTAATGCTCTTGGGGCCCTTGATATAGAACTCGTTATCTGTGTGCCCAATCGCGGCCTCGACTCGGATCGTTGCGGATTTAAAGTCCACGTTTTTCCATTTCAGGGCGCAGAGCTCGCCGCGCCGCAATCCCGTGTAGAGCGCCATCTTGGCTGCAAGCATCGCTGGGATATCTATGGAGGCGTTCAGAGTGTTCAAGACCCTGGTTCGCTCTTTGGTTGTAAGCGAATTCGGTAGACCGTAGTTCGCGTCTTCATTTTTGGGGACTTTTGCCCAAGAGGCCACGTTTTCGTCAATCCATTTCTTTCGCATTCCATATTTGAGCGAGCCTCGTAACAACCGTAGGGAATTGCAGGCGGTGGACCGTGCGTGGGTTGAGGCGATCGCCGTTATCCATTCCTGAACATCCTCTTCCGTAAGGTCTTCCAATGGGACATCACCGAGATACGGTTCGATATTCCGGCGGAGCATGCCGTGGTATCCGGTCGCCGTGGAGCGCGCGACGTCCGCGCACTCGATATCGATATAGCATGTCACGAGCTTTGAAACGGTGATACCAAGCCCCTTGGGTTTAGCTGCTTCTGCGGTGGCCTTCTCATTGAGAGATGCGCGGATGGATTCGGCCTCGAGCATGGCGGCATCGCGATGCTTATGGCTTCTGCCTTTATCGCGCCCTCGATGTTCCAAGAGCTGAGTCTTCTTATGCCAGATGCCGTTCTCCAAATAGGGGAACTGTGCGCGCCAGCGATCGTCCTTAAACTTATAAATAGACGAGGTGGTGTATTTCTCTTCCATTGTCCCTCCGTGTGCAATCGCGTGTGCAATGAGTGTGCAATTTGACTGTTTCGGAGACGTCTCAAGTGAGACTATAAGCGGAAAACGAAAGAAAAAGGCGAGGTTACGGTCGCTATAGTCGCAGATGGACGCTATTAACCAGAATGGAAAGCGATGTAATCAGTGGGTTGCAGGTTCGATTCCTGTCACTGGCTCCATGAGAGTTTCGGGCTCTGTTCCCTTGCGGGACAGGGCCCGTTTCTATTTATGTCGATTAGCGCCGGGCTGGGAGCCTGCCAGCTTTCCAGTTGTCTTAATCTGTAACAAGCGGAAGCAGAATATCGGTCTTGAAAAAAGTCCCGCCCAAATGCGAACGGCCCTCAAATTCTTATAAATGAGAAATGGGAGGGCGTGCGCATTTGGGCGGAACAGGGTGACCTTAATTAAGTTGGCTGAAATTCTATTTAGCCTTGTAATAAGTGGGCTCGACCTTCATGCTTTGCACGCCGACGGTGCCGTAGGCTTCGAGGCGAACCTTCTCGCCCGGTGTCCAGCTGTTGACGTCTGCATAGGCCTCATCTTGCCTTACTCCATCGGCGTCATACAGCCCAAGCGTGAGAGTGACGTTGGAATAGGTGTATTGAGTGGTGTTTTCAACGACGGCGGAATACGTGTAGTTGCCATAGCCATCGTCGGTACAGTCCAACGCAACATTATTGAAGTTATTGGCAAGGCCATCGGCCTGCTCGTTTTTCTTAGTGGCTGCGGTTCCGTTGGCAACGATGTCGTCAAAATCATCCTTGTACTTATCCGAAACAGTCAGATCGTATTTTTCGACAAGACCCTTCAGCGCAGAGGAGCGCTTGTCATAGGCGTCCGACCATTCCGTGTAGAACGAATCGCTCGAGGGGGAGTTGTTCTCTACCACATCCAATTGACCCTGGAGGGAGTTGATGTAGGAAAGGACGTCCTCCTGCATTTGGGAGTCCTTGAACTTTGCGTCTTTGAGCTCCTTGTCGATATCGAGCTCTGTATTGATGAACTTCTTGTATGCCTTGCTGGTTTCGGTGTTTTCGCCATTTTGCTCTATCTCGCTTATGACGTCCTGGCGAGCTTCGTAGCCCTTGGCGATCGTCTCCATGGCGGTGTCATCAACATACTGAGGCTCCTCGCTCTTGTTGTTCGAGGAACATGCAACCAGGCCGATTATGACGACTAGGCATGCAAATAGTACGGTAAGGCGTTTTCATGCCGCATCCTTACCCTTATTCCGACACGTCATAGGCTACCACCCCTTGTCATTAACATGCTGTTATACGGGAGCATTTCGGTAAATGGGAGCGAACCGTTCTCCATTCGTTGAGCAACAAAAAGTATTTTGTGACCGTCCGCGATGATGATCCTAAGTAAGCCGGAAAGTGCCTCCCCGCCTTTGGTCTTGAATCTGGCCGGGGCTTCGAAGTCGCCGGATTTAACGTACTGGAACTTTGGCATAGCCGCTCCTGTCTACCGTGTTTGCATCCATTCTACTGAGGCGGACGAACTCGAGGCTGCGACAAAGGCGTGAGTTGAGGGGGACGGGAGCGATAAAAGAAAGACCGCCTGAGGCTGCATTGCCTGGGCGGTCTTCTGATATTGAGTCGTTCTCTACTGGAGGTTCATTGCTTCGGAGATAACTTCCTCGCGCGACGCGACTGTTTTAATGTCGCTTGTATCGAACTTGAAATCATACGAGACGTTGCTGACTTTCGCTTTTTTGCACTTCTCGATGTCAGATTTGGCTACCGAGGAAAAGCTCATTACCATGTGGTATTTATCATCGGACCCCGCAACAAGAGTATCCATGCCACTCCAACAGCCATAGCCGGTCCCTGCGAACAGCTCATCGTACTGTCCCTTGTTCAGGTAGTAGTCGTCGGTATAGGAGTTCTTGTCGTCAAACTGTATTTCAGGCCCACACGTCCCGGCCGCGCCGTCCTTTGCCGCGTTTTCGTAATAAACGCCATTCAGGTTCTCGTCTTCGTCGGCGTCGACGGTCGAGAGCACCCATAACTCAACCGTCGAGTTTTCTGCATTCTCTACGGCGTACGCGCCCCTAAACGTCACGTGGTTCTTGGCGTTGTAATCTTCGTTCGAGACGTTGCCGCAGCCTGCCATGGAAAGCGAAACGGCGCCCATCAATGCGAGGAAGCCCTTTCTGGACAGTTGATTCATCGTCGGCCTTTCTTATTGCACACTAAACAGCTCCTTTAGTGTAATACGGACGTTCATTCGATTTGTTGAGCAACAAATACGAGCGGTGCATTATTTGGGGCCAAACGGCGTGGCTTTTGTGCGAGTTGAGGGGGCGGGGGCGAGGTTAAATCTTAGCTCTCAGCTAATGGTTGGGAATATAAACTCGCCTATACTCAGAGCTATTGTCTATGAAGGGGGGAAATGCTGTGAGATGCCCAAAATGTGGTTCGACTAATGTGATGGTCAACGTCGTTCAACAGACGAAGCTCGTCGACAAGCACCACGGAATCATCTGGTGGGTGTGCATTGGATGGTACTGGATTCCGATTAAATGGCTTTTCTTTACCCTTCCCGCGCTCATTGTGAAGATCTTCGTGCCGAAACGACAGAAGATTAAGCAGAAGACCAAGAGCGTTTGCATTTGCCAAAACTGCGGGCATAACTGGAGAGCCTAACGCTTGAGCCCCGAGCCAACGCCGGTTACTACGGCTGGCTCGGGGCTTCTTTATCTTTCACCTCTTTGTGACCCCCTTTGACCATAAGCGGTAGTTAAACGCTGGTCGGAGGAGGTTTATTTAAAGCCGAAGCTCACTGAGGAATTGATTGAGGTCATGTGCGGCCTGAAGGCCAAGGGCATGCATATCAAGGACATCTGCATGGCCGTTGGCATCCATGAGGCAACGCTGTACCGCTGGTTGAACAAGCCGAGTAGCAAGTTGCATCGCGCATTAGGCGAGGAATTTAAAAAAGCGGAAGCTCGGTACAAGCAGGAGCTGTTGGAATCCATCCGCGAGACGGCCCTGTCCAAGCCTCGCTACTGGACTGCCGCTGCCTGGTTGCTTGAGCGAAAGTATCCGGAGGAGTTCGGCCGTCCCGAGACGCGAAAGACCGCCGTCGAGACCGAGGACGCCCCCAAGATCGTGCTCGGCATCGAGGTGCGCACGGCTACGGGCGACTCGGCGGATACGAATGGTTAAGGCGGCCGATCTCGTCATCCCGTCTTTTCATGACGTGCTGGGTGATGTGATGGCATTGGCAAGGGGTTCGGTGTAGCAGCCGATGGCGTTTGTGCGGCAGTTGGCGCGCTGGGAGGTGCTACGAAAGCGTTCCAGGACTCAAGAGAAGCTGCCGAGGCCAGCAAGAAGATCAACGCCGCAAGGCAGTAGATTTTCGAAAGTGCGTCGACGGTGTTGCCCCTGCACAAGTTTGTATGCCAGCAGGAAAAGGCTGCCGACGCCGCGTTTAACGGTTTCGATATGCCTGGCTGCTACCTTATCGCAAAGTATCAAAAGGGCGATCACGATAAGGACTACAGTGACTATCTGGGAATTTATGTGGGCTCAAGCGAGCATATGTCGGACGGTATCGTGTCCATACCTACACGTTTGGGCGATCCGGATGTCTATGCCGATTGCAAGTACCATCAAAACGTGATGCTGTTTGTGTTTCCCTGCGAGCTAAAGGACCTCGATGAACGTCGCGAGCTCCTGCTGCGATCGTTTGAGGGCAGCAGGCTGTACAACGGATCAGAGGTGCTGGCTTAAGAGCTTGGTTGGAGTTGGTCGACAATCTCGATCTGTAACACGAGGCGAGCATTCAGCTCCCAGCTGTTATAGATTTAGACAATCTGGGGACGAGCTGAGAAGTGTCTCAATCTGTAACAACTAGGGAAGGAAAACCGTTCTTACTGTTACAGAATGAGACGTAAGCTGGGGTCTCTGCGTAATATCTCGATCTGTAACAGATAGGGGAGAAAATGTTCTCTAAATGTTACAGATAGAGACAAAGGCGGGAGCGGGCCCAGCCGTTTACCTTGAGCGTAGATTTCTGGACGAACGAGCGCGGAAAATCTCCCGCTTAGTGAATGAGCGTGGGTAATCTCCCACTTTGGGCTCGAAGTCAGTCCATAAGCGGGAGATTATCCACGCTCGATTTCAAACGGGAGAAAGTTCACGCTAGATCGAGCCAGGGAAGCCCGATCGCGACCTATGTAATAGTGCAAGAGGGTCGGTATCGAAGGCCGATGCTGCAGATGTACTCCACCGTGCCAAAGTGTTACCTCGGGAAACGTCACCTCAGTATCCAAAACCACCGTCCTTCATATCCAAACTCAATAAAACCGCAGGTCACGGCTATATAGATACGCCCGGCACCGTGTATCTAGAGGTTTTCGTTGACAGCCCCCAAGGTGGCATCGTATTATCTTCTTCGTTCGCGGGGGCGGCGGTCCAAAAGACCAAAAGACCTGCGGATACTTGAACGATTGGGAGTTTGCCCGAGTGGTTAATGGGGACGGGCTGTAAACCCGTTGGCTCTGCCTACATAGGTTCGAATCCTATAGCTCCCACCCGTCAAGTGCCTGTATAGCTCAGTCGGTAGAGCACTTCGTTGGTAACGAAGAGGTCACCAGTTCAAGTCTGGTTGCAGGCTCCATCCGGCGGTGTAGCTCAGTTGGTTAGAGCACACGGTTCATACCCGTGGCGTCACTGGTTCGAATCCAGTCACCGCTACCATAGGTAACACGGTGGCTTCTCAATAGTATGTTGAGAGGCCACTATGGTATAAAGGCAAAGTCCCGTCCGGGGACGACCTGTTAAGAGGAGGGCTTTATGGCCAAAGAGAAGTTTGAGCGCACTAAGCCGCATGTTAACATCGGCACCATTGGTCACGTCGACCACGGCAAGACCACGCTGACCGCTGCCATCACCAAGGTTCTCTCCGAGACCGAGGGCTGCAAGGCTGACTTCACTGCGTTCGAGAACATCGACAAGGCTCCCGAGGAGCGCGAGCGCGGCATTACGATCTCCGTCTCCCACGTCGAGTACGAGACCGCTAACCGTCACTACGCTCACGTTGACTGCCCCGGCCACGCCGACTACGTCAAGAACATGATCTCCGGTGCTGCCCAGATGGACGGCGCTATCCTGGTTATCGCCGCTACCGACGGCCCCATGGCTCAGACCCGCGAGCACATCCTGCTCGCCCGTCAGGTCGGCGTTCCCTACATCGTCGTCTTCCTGAACAAGTGCGACATGGTCGACGATGACGAGCTCATCGACCTCGTCGAGATGGAGACCCGTGAGCTCCTCTCCGAGTACGATTTCCCCGGCGACGACATCCCCGTCATCCGCGGTTCCGCTCTGGGCGCTCTCGAGGGCGACGCCAAGTGGATGGACGCTATCCGCGAGCTCATGAACGCCGTCGACGAGTACATCCCGACGCCTGCTCGTAACAACGACCTCCCGTTCCTGATGGCCGTTGAGGACGTTATGACCATCTCCGGCCGTGGTACCGTTGCTACCGGCCGTGTCGAGCGCGGTGAGCTCAAGCTCAACGAGCCCGTCGAGATCGTCGGCATCAAGGATACCCAGAACACCGTCGTTACCGGTATCGAGATGTTCCGTAAGTCCATGGACTTCTGCGAGGCTGGCGACAACGTCGGTCTGCTGCTCCGCGGCATCAAGCGCGAGGACATCGAGCGCGGCCAGGTTCTCTGCAAGCCCGGTTCGGTTACCCCGCACACCAAGTTCACCGGTGAGATCTACGTTCTGACCAAGGAGGAGGGCGGCCGTCATACCCCGTTCTTCGATGGTTATCGTCCTCAGTTCTACTTCCGTACCACCGACGTTACCGGTACGGTCAAGCTCCCCGAGGGCACCGAGATGGCTATGCCTGGTGACCACATCACCATCGAGGGCGACCTCATCCACCCGATCGCCATGGAGGAGGGCCTGCGCTTCGCTATCCGCGAGGGTGGCCACACCGTCGGTTCGGGCATCGTCTCCACGATCATTGAGTAGATTAGCTCTTTGATATAGCTGACTTAGAGAACCCGGCACTTATATGGGTGCCGGGTTCTTTTCTGCAATGGATATTGAGCCGTTGCTGGTGTCGAGAGGATCGATAATGGTCCTGGATGCACCGTCGATTAGCTCTCGATGGCTTCATTGATGTGTTCCAAATATGAATGGATCCACCGAGAACCAATTGACTCGAGGTTTTCATTGACAGCACTTACGTGGAGCTGATAAAGTAACAACTCGTGCCCGTACGGGGCGGAAATGAAAGGTTCAGGATACATGCGTACTCTAGTTACTCTTGCGTGCACTGAGTGCAAGCGCCGCAACTATACGACCACCAAGAACAAGTCGACCATGCCTGATCGTATGGAGATCAAGAAGTATTGCCCCTGGTGCCGTCACCACACGCTGCACAAAGAGACTCGCTAGTCTCTAGTCACATACGCCAGTAGTTCAATTGGTAGAGCATCGGTCTCCAAAACCGAGTGTTGAGGGTTCGAGTCCTTCCTGGCGTGCCAGTCATTATTCCGTAAGCTCCCACTTGGGGGCTTACGGTTTACTCATGTATAAGCGCATTGCGCGGAGGTAACCCAAATGGCCAACAAGAAGAACAAGAAGAAGGCTCAGCAGCCGGCACCTGCCAACAGCGCTGCCGCCAACTCCAAGGTTGAGGCCAAGAAGGCCGTTGCCAAGAAGAACGAGAAGGCTGCGAAGTCCAAGAAGAACGAGAAGCCTGGTTTCTTCGCCCGCACCAAGAAGTATTTCGCTTCGGTCAAGTCCGAGATGAAGCGTGTCACGTGGCCCGATAAGAAGGAGCTCGTGAACTACTCGGTCGTCGTTTGCGCTTCTCTGGTCGTCGTCGGCGTCGTCATCGCTCTGCTCGATGCTGGCTTTGGCGAGGCTCTTGCTCTGTTCTCTGGATTGAGGGGCTAAACCATGTCTAAGCGTTGGTACGTCGTTCACACTTACTCCGGATACGAGAACCGCGTAAAGTCCGATCTCGAGCATCGTATCGAGACCATGGGCATGCAGGACCGTATCTTTGATATCGAGATTCCTATGGAGCGCGTCACCGAGATCAAAGAGGGTGGCAAGCGCGAGACCAAGGATTCCAAGATCTTCCCAGGTTATGTCCTGGTCCGCATGGAGATGGATGACGATGCTTGGACGTGTGTTCGCAACACGCCCGGCGTCACCGGTTTCCTAGGCGGCAACGGCAAGCCCGCTCCGCTTTCCCGTGACGAGTACAACAAGATGACTCGTCGTCCCGGTAAGGGCGATTCGCCCAAGCGCACCTCGGTTGATATTCAGGTCGGCACGTCCGTCCGCGTCACCGATGGCCCGCTTACCGACTTTGATGGCAAGGTCTCCGAGGTTAACACCGAGGCAGGCAAGCTTAAGGTCACCCTGATGATCTTTGGCCGCGAGACGCCGGTTGAGCTCGACTTTAACCAGGTCGCTGTCATCGCTTAACTTTTCGTCCGTTCGCGCGAGCGTGCTTCTTCTGTGACTGCTCATCTCAGGAGTGCTTCTAACACGTGCGTGCTTACGATATAGCAAGTACTTCACACTCGTGATTCGAAAGGAATGACCATGGCTGATAAGAAGGTTGCCAACGTCATTAAGCTCCAGATTCCTGCTGGTGCAGCTAACCCCGCTCCTCCCGTCGGCCCCGCCCTGGGCGCTGCTGGCGTGAACATCATGCAGTTCTGCCAGGCCTTTAACGCCGAGACGCAGGACAAGAAGGGCGACATCATCCCCGTTGAGATCTCTGTCTACGAGGATAAGTCCTTCTCCTTCATCACCAAGACCCCGCCGGCGGCTCACCTCATCAAGAAGGAGCTGAACCTCAAGTCTGGTTCCGCTAAGCCTCAGGCCGACAAGGTTGGTCAGCTCTCCCAGGAGCAGCTCACCAAGATCGCCGAGATCAAGATGCCGGACCTCAATGCCAACGACATTGACGCCGCCAAGAAGATCATCGCCGGTACCGCCCGTTCCATGGGCGTCACCATCGCTGAGTAGCGATTTCTTATGGTAACGACGGGTGCTCCGACCGGGCGCCCGTTAAATGTGTGCAATAGGGCACACGATACGATGTGGGAGGGCTCACGCCCGTTTAACCACAGGAGGTAATGCACATGGCTAAGCATGGTAAGAGCTATAACGCCGCTGCCGAGAAGATCGACCGCGCCACGCTCTACACCCCCCTTCAGGCTGCCAAGCTCATCAAGGAGCTCGACACCGCCAAGTTCGACGAGACCGTCGAGGCCCACTTCCGTCTGGGCATCGATACTCGTAAGGCTGACCAGAACATCCGTGGTTCCATCTCCCTGCCCCACGGCACCGGCAAGACCGTTCGTGTTGCCGTCTTCGCCGAGGGCGAGAAGGCCCGCGAGGCCGAGGCTGCCGGTGCCGACATCATCGGTTCCGACGAGCTCGTCGCCCAGATTCAGAAGGGCGAGATCAATTTCGACGCCGCTATCGCTACGCCGAACATGATGGCCAAGGTTGGCCGCATCGGTAAGATCCTTGGTCCCCGTGGCCTCATGCCGAACCCCAAGCTCGGCACTGTGACCATGGACGTCGCCAAGATGGTCTCCGAGCTCAAGGCTGGCCGCGTTGAGTACCGCGCCGACCGCTACGGCATCTGCCACGTGCCACTGGGCAAGAAGTCCTTCTCTGAGCAGCAGCTCGTCGAGAACTACGCTGCCCTCTACACCGAGATCCTGCGCGTCAAGCCCTCTTCTGCTAAGGGCAAGTACGTTAAGTCCATCTCCGTGTCTTCGACCATGGGCCCTGGCGTCAAGGTCGATCCCGCTGTCCAGCGTGACTTCCTGGCTGAGTAACTGCTAGTTACTGCCTGAGTACAGCAAGCATTGCTAAAGAAACCCGGTCTGCCCTGCGCAGGACCGGGTTTCTTGCTATCTCGGGGCAAAACCAACACGAAGGGGGCAGGCGCCTTTATTGTGGTTACCAGGGTGTTCTGGCGGTTGAGGACTCGATGGCATCGTGGCGCTTGAGCTCGCGGCGCATGGTTTGCGAATTGAGCCAGGCCGCCTGCCAGCCACGGATGGGGTAGCGCGTCTGGTCGAGCTCAAACTGCGTATAGCCGCAGGCGTTGATGATCGTCGTTCCACATACATGCTGCCGCTCGCGCTGAAAATCGCAACCGTAGCTTTGGTGTACATGCCCATGCACCATGTAGTCGGCCCCCCAGGACTCAAGCGCCGTGTTAAAGCACTCAAACCCTCGATGCGGCAGATCGTCCAGATCACCCATACCGGCCGCGGGTGCATGGGTAAGCAGAATGTCGCACCCGCCGACCATCCTAACCTTACGCGACAGCTTACGCATGCGCTTGGACATCTCGCGTTCGGTGTACATGTTGGCGCCGTCGCGATAACGCATGGACCCGCCAAGGCCCGCAATGCGAATCCCTCGGTATGTGTACACGCTGTCTTCCACGCAGATACATCCACCCGGTGCATGACGCGCGTAGCGGTCATCGTGATTGCCGCGTACGTAGATGAGCGGTTTGTTGATGACTGTGACCAAAAACTCAAGATAGTCCGGGTCCAGATCGCCGGCGGACAAAATCAGGTCGACACCCTCAAAGCGTTCCTTGCGAAAGCACTCCCAAAGGCATCGTTCTTCGGTATCGGCTATGGCAAGGATCTTCATAGGGCGGTAACTCCCGGCTCATCGTCGAGCTGCGGAATGGTGCCCACCACGTTGTCCGCCAGCCAATTCATCTCGACAATCTGCGTGCTCGGCAACGGAGGGAAGCCTTCGATCTGTACCACGCCGTTCTGGCTGTGGAGCTCGCCGCCAAAGGGGTTGATGGAGCCCTCGACAATGCCGTTGCGGAGCAACTGCACGAGTTTGCGCGTCTGGTAGGGTAGGCCCGGAGCGTAGCGGATGTCGATAACGCCGGAGCTCATGCCGTACCAGTAGTTGACGGCGCGCACTTGGTTGTCGTCGCTGGTCTCATCCCAGGTGCCGTGCAGAAGGCTGCGAACGATGAGCTCGTAGTAACGGCCCCAGTTCCATACGGGCATGGCGATGCCGGTGACTTTGCCGTCGACCAAGCGGTGAAGCCCGTAGGCCGTTGGGTCTTCGAGCGACTTTGACATGTCAGCGCCGGTCATGACGCTCACGCCTTCGCGGCACATGGCCTCGGCGAGACCTCCAGCGGGCACATCACCCCAGGTCAGGATAATTTGCGCACGGGGGTCGAGCAGCGAGGCGCCGATCGCAAAGGCGTTGATCTCGCTGAGTGCGCCCGAGGCGAAGACCGACGCGTGGTAGCCGATGCGATGGTTGTCCGCCATGCTGGCGGCAAGGGCGCCCAGGAGAAACTTGGCCTCGTACATCTTGCCAAAGTACGAACGGACGCTTTGATGGAGAAGGCCGATAGAGCAGTTGAGGAACCGAACCCGGGGATACTCAACGGCAGCCCTGAGCGTGTATTCCATCAGGCGGTGCGAGGTCGAGAAGATGACGTTTGCTCCATGTTTGACAGCCGTTTCCACGGCGGCGTAGAACACGTCCGGATCGTGACAGTCCTCGAACGCCTCGGTGCGCACGATACCGCCAAAGTGCTCATCGAGATACTGACGCCCTTGGTCGTGCAGGCTGTCCCAGCTCGACGTCGCACAGGGGAACTCATGGATAAAGGCGATACGCAGGGGGTTGGCCGCCGAATAGACAGTCTTGCCCATAAAGAAGTTGAGCACGCCAGAGGTGGACTTGGCGGGCGTCTCCTCCTCGTCGACGCTCGGTGCTTCGACAAGATCGACCTTGTCCTCGTCATTTTTGCCGGTAATGACCAGCTCGCGCCAGATCTTGCACAGGCGGTTTACGACGATATCCGTCGGCGTATCCAGCAGGCGGTCCTGGTTGTACACATTGAGGTAGACGAGCATGGCGTCGGCGGGCGTAATGTCCAGGTGGTCGCCGCCTGCGCGAAGGTAGGCACGCTTAAAGAGCAGGAAAGTGTGGCGCAGGTAGTCGACCTTTTTCTGCGGCCATTTTTCGATAAGGTTCTGACCGAGCATCTTCGCGAGCGTTTCGTAGCTTCCCTCACGCGAGAACTCGATCTCGTATAGGGGGCAGACGCGCCAAAACGCGCAGAACTCGCCGTACAGGCGGCTTTCGACGGAATCCCATGTGCCGGGGTAGAGACGGGTGACCCTGGCCGAAACCGTTGGAGCGTCCAGGAATTTGAGGACACTGACGCGTTTGTTGCCTTCTTGGACATAGAACCGATGCATGAACTCGGTGACGATGACGGGGTCGCGATAGCCCTCGGTCACCTGGATGTCGTAGAGGTTGGACCACTTGCGGGCGAACTCGGTGCTAAACGGAAGCAGGGGCATAAAGTTACACGAAAAGGCGGACTGACGGCCCTTGGTGACCGTGCCGACGACCATTTCGAGCGGAATATCCCGCAGGCCGACATTCTCTCGCTGACCTAAGGGGAGCTGAGCAACCAAGCTATCGAGGTCCGTAAGGTATGGATGCTCGCTTTGGCTAATGGCGCGTCGACGTCCTTGCTCGCCGCGCTTGCGTGCTTGACGATAGGCCTCTTCCATAATGTTGCTCCCTTAGTCGTTTAAACAACTATATGAACCATGGTACCACGAATGAAAACCACTACAAAGATGCCTGACCCCTTTGCGGTGGTTTAGGCGATGATGGGGGCGATGGCGCGGATGCAGGCGTCGGCAGCGGTGAAAGTGGTGCTGTCGTCGCTGACGATAAAGATGATCTTTCCTTTGATGCCAAAGTCGCCGATTTCGCTAAAGAGCACGTAGGGCTCTTTGTCAAAGCCCGAGATGGGCGAGACGGCGGTTTTGGTTGCGCTCGTGAGCTCGTCTGCCAGCGCGTCAAGGGAAGCCCACTTAGACGTGTCCTTTACGGCAACGGGCACGGCCACGCGTCCAAAGGGCATCAAATGCACGAGCGTGTTCTTGGAGATGTTGGAGTTGGGCACAATGATGGTCTGTCCACAGGCATCCTCAATCGTTGTATGGCGCCAAGTGATGTCTTGGACCACGCCCGACACACCGCCGACCTCGATATTGTCGCCGGGCTTGATGATGCCCATAAACGTAACCTGCATGCCGCCAATAAGGTTTGACAGCGTGTCCTGAAAGCCGAGCGAGATGGCGATGCCGCCGACGCCAAGAGCGGCGACGAGCGCGTTTGCGTTAATGCCAAAGCAGTTGTCGAGGATAAAGCTGCCGCCGATCATCCAGATGACGGCGCGTGCGATGTTGATGAAGATACTCGATGCCGGAAGCGGGTTGTCGTCGCGATTGAGCAGGTGACGCAGGGTCTTGGATACGACCTTGGTGGCGACGGCGGTGCCTATCGCCAAGATGACGGCCCAGATGATGTTGTGGACCCACCGTTGCTCAAAGAAATGAAGAATCGGCTCAAACAATTCCATGTAGGGAAAACCTCCTTATGATCGTCCAACCATGATACCCACCAAGAAGCCCGTCCGATCAAATTCGGACGGGCTTCTGTGCTCGATATAAGGTTTGCATGGCGGGGCTGCAAGGCCCGGCGGTGTAGCTTAGCGGCGGCGCTTCCAGATTAACGCGGTGGCTAACGCAAGGCGGGGGAGTCTTTTCATGGCAGTTTCCTTAGTCCTTAACAAAAACCACCACAAAGGTGCCTGTCCCCTTTGTGGTGGTTTTCTAAGTCGTTAGCTTAGCAGCATGCGGTCGTTGGCGAGCTCGCCGCCCGAGACCTCCTCGAACTTCTGCAGCAGGTCGGCCACGGTGAGCGACTGCTTCTCGTCGCCCGCCACGTCGTAGATCACGTGGCCTTCGTGCATCATGATCAGACGGTTGCCCAGACGGATAGCGTCGTTCATGTTGTGCGTGACCATGAGCGTGGTCAGGTGGTTCTCGTCGACGATCTCCTCGGTCAGGTTGAGCACCTTAGAGGCCGTCTTGGGGTCGAGGGCCGCGGTGTGCTCGTCGAGCAGCAGCAGGCGCGGCCTGGTGAGCGTGGCCATCAGCAGGGTGAGTGCCTGGCGCTGGCCACCCGAGAGCAGGCCGACCTTGGCGTTGAGACGCGTGTCCAGACCAAGGTCCAGGCGCTTGAGCAGCTCGACGTACTCATCTTTCTCGGCCTTGGTGACGCCCCACGAAAGGCCGCGACGCTGGCCGCGACGCTTGGCGAGGGCCAGGTTCTCGGCGATCTGCATGTCGGCAGCGGTACCGCGCATGGGGTCCTGAAACACGCGGCCCAGGTACTTGGCGCGCTGCGACTCGCTCAGGCGCGAGATGTCGGTGCCGTCGAGCTCAATAACGCCCGAATCGAGCGGGTACACGCCGGCGATCATGTTGAGCAGCGTGGACTTGCCGGCGCCGTTGCCGCCGATCACGGTTACAAAGTCGCCGTCATTCAGGGTGAGGTCGACGCCGGTGAGCGCGCGCTTCTCGGTGACGGTGCCCTTGTTAAAGGTCTTCTTGACGTGCGAGAGCTTAAGCATCTGCCTCATCCCCCTTCGTGTAGGAGCTGCGGAGCTTATAGCGCTCCCAAACCACGGGCACACACAGGGCCACGGCGACAATCACGGCGGAGAGCAGCTTCATGTCGTTGGCGTCCATGCCCAACTGCAGCACGATGGCGCGGATGAGGAAGTACACCACGGAGCCAAAGACGGCGGAGGCCAGGCGAACACTAAACTGCGTGAGACCGCCGGGCAGCAGGCGACCGAGCACCTCGCCGATAACAATGGCGGCAAGACCGATAACGATGGCACCGGTGCCCATGCCAATGTCGGCGTACTTCTGGCTCTGGCAGATGAGTGCGCCCGAAAGGCCGATGAGGGCGTTGGAGAGCACGAGGGCGATCATCTTGGTGGAGTTGGTGTTGACGCCCAGGGCGCGGATCATGTACTCGTTGTTGCCGGTGGCGCGCAGTGCCGAGCCAATCTCGGTGCCAAAGAACCAATACAGGATGGCAACGATAGCCACAGCGAGCAAGATGCCCAGGATGATGGCGACGGTGGACTGCGGCAGGCCCGTCATGTTGCTGACAGACGAGAAGATGGTGCCTTTGGCAAGGATGGGCGTATTGGATTTGCCCATGATGCGCAGGTTGATGGACCACAGGCTGATCTGCGTCAGGATTCCGGCGAGGATCGCGGGAATCTCAAAGACGGTGGTCAAAATGCCCGTGACGGCGCCCGCGATGGCACCGGCACACATGCCGGCCAGCACGGCGAGCAGCGGGTCGACGTTGTTATTGACGATGAGCACGGCGCAGACGCAGCCGCCGAGGGCAAAGCTGCCGTCGCAGGTCATATCGGGGATGTCGAGCAGGCGGAACGTGATAAACACGCCAAGCACCATAATGCCCCAGAGGACGCCCTGCGAAACGGCGCCCTGCAATGCAATAAGCATGCTTCATACCTCCTAGGATAGGGTGGACACGTGAGTCACCATGATAGCGGTAACAATGTATAAAAGAGCTGCGGCCGGATGTTTTGTCTCATCCGTAACAAGCAGGGCGAACGCCGGTCTTTGGCGTTCGCCCCTGTGGCTCAGATATTGGATAACACGGCAACGGCGCGAGTACGTGCCCTAGACGCGCTACCGCGCATGGCGCTACTCGTCCAGAGCGGAAAGGTCGATGCCCAGGGCTTCGGCCATCTCGTCGTTCTTGACGACGACCAGGTCCTTGCTCGAGAGGTGCTTGATCGGCATGTCTTCGGGCTTGGCCTCGCCCTTCAGGATCTTAACGGCCATCTCGCCCGCAGCGTAGCCCAGGTCCTCATAGTTGATGGAGAGGGTGAACAGGCCGCCGGCCATGCACATACCCTCCTCGCCAGTCACGAAGGGAAGCTTGTTCTCCTTGCAGATCTGGCCGACCTGCGAGGCACCCGCGGCGATGGTGTTGTCGGTGGGGGAGTACAGCGCGTCGACCTTGCCCACGGCAGACTCGACGACGGACTGAATCTCGTTGGAGCTCGAGACGGTGAAGTCAGTGTACTGGAGGCCCAGCTTGTCGAGCTCCTTCTTGGCGGCCTTGATCTGGACGTCGGAGTTGGACTCGGCGGTGCAGTAGAGCAGACCAACCTTTTTAACGTCGGGCAGGACCTTCTGCATCATCTCGAGCTGCTCGGCGACCGGGGTGAGGTCGGAAGCGCCCGTGACGTTGGTGCCGGGCTTGTCGTTGTCCTGGACCAGGCCGGAGGCGGCGTAGTCGGTGATGGCGCAGCCCACGATGGGGATATCGGCCGTGGCGCCGGCGGCAGCCTGCGCGGCGGGCGTGGCGATGGCATAAATCAGGTTGACGTTGTCGCCCACAAACTTGTCGGCAATGGACTTACACGTGGACTGGTCGTTCTGGGCGTTTTTCTGGTCGATCTTGACCTTAAGGCCGCTCTCTTTGATGGCCTTGACAAAGCCGTCGTTGGCGGCATCGAGTGCGGAGTGCTCGGTGAGCTGCAGAACGCCGATGGTGTAGTCGGAACCGGCGGCGGCAGAGCCGGAACCAGAGTTGCCGCCGCATCCGGCGAGCGGGGCGAGCGCGAGCAGGCCGGCGGAGACCAGAAGGCTCCTGCGGCTGATGGTGATGTCCTTCATATCATTACCCCCAGTATAAAAATGGCTGGAAACACTGCACTGGGACAAAGTGCAAGTGGAACTATAGTAGCGCTGATGTCCATTTTTACAACAGCCTGGCGGGTTTTTTAATACAGAATCGGATGGGCGGTACGGGTAGTCGAATGGGCGGCGGAGGGTCTTATGCGGCGGAGGAGGCGTCGTCCTCGTCCAGGGCGGCGAAGAGCTTCTTGCCGTCGAGCAGGCGCGTGCTGACGTTTCTCATACGGGCGATCTCGACGGTGCGCAGCGTATCGTCGGTGCCTCGGGCGTCGTAGACCGTTCCCAGCAGATACGAGATGCCATCGCGCTGCCTGATGGCAAAGGGACGGAGTGTCATCCGTGCTGCTTCGGTTTCGCCGCGTGTCGTGACGCTCGAAATATCAAAACTCACCGTGGTTCCGTGGTCGATGGCCTGCTCGACGAGCTCGCACGTGTCGATGCGCTTGATGGGCGTGCGCGTTGCCTTGGTAGCCTTGCTGCCTGCGCTTGGAGCGGGTTCGGGTGTATCGAGGTAGCCGCGAACGTCGGCGCTCGCCATGGCAACTAAGTGCCGCGCCATGCTCTTGCGGATAGCGATAGGCGTGGAGCGGTTGCGCATGACCATACCGTGGAGCCGGATGATCTCTTCATCGGTGAGCGGGCGGGTAAGAAGTTTGTAGCCCACGCCGCGTTTGTACTCAATTTCGTATCCGGCATGGCGAAGCGCGGAGATGGCGGTGTAGATGCTGCGCCGCGCCGCCGAGATGGGCATGCGCGCGGGGTCGTCGGGATGGGCGAGGCGCCGGATCAACTCATCGGAAAGCATGGCCTTGTCCTCGCCGGTGTTTTCGCTTAATAGTTGCAGGATGCGAACGGCGCGATAGGCTGCCATCGAGGCGGCGCCTCTAGTCGTGGTGTCGTAGGTTTCAACAGCGGCTTCGGTCATCGTGCCCACGTCCTTTCCGTTTTGGGTGGCGACGGTATGGAGCCTAGGACGTGGGGCTTTCCCAGGGGCGCAGGGCGCTCTGGGCGGTCGGTAGTCGTCGGCAAACGGCGGGTCGAGTTTTCAACAGCCCTGCTCAACTGACCAAAAACTTACCAAAAGCTTGACGGATGCTGTTGAAAAAAGCGCCTCTCGACCGATGTCGAGAGACGCTTATGCGATGAGCGTTGGCGTGTGGCGACGCGAGCTAGTGTCCGACGATTAGAAGTCGGCGTTGCCCACGGTGCGCGGGTGCGGCAGGACGTCGCGGATGTTGCCCACGCCGGTCAGATACATGACCAAGCGCTCGAAGCCCAGACCGTAGCCGGCGTGCTTGCAGGAACCGTAGCGGCGCAGGTCAAGGTAGTACTTGTACTGCTCGGGATTCATGCCCAGGTCCTTGATGCGGGCCTCGAGCAGATCCAGGCGCTCCTCGCGCTGGGAGCCGCCGATAATCTCGCCGATACCGGGAACCAGGCAGTCGGCGGCGGCGACGGTCTTGCCGTCCTCGTTCATGCGCATGTAGAACGCCTTGATATCGGCCGGGTAGTCGGTCACGAAGGTCGGGCGCTTAAAGTGCTCCTCGGTCAGGAAGCGCTCGTGCTCGGTCTGCAGGTCGATGCCCCAGCTGACGGGGTAATCAAACTGGTGGCCAGCAGCGACTGCCTGCTCCAGGATCTCGACGGCCTCGGTGTAGGTAACGCGGGCAAAGTCGGAGTTGGCGACATGGTCCAGGCGCTCGAGCAGACCCTTGTCCACAAACTTGTTGAGCATATTAAGCTCGTCGGGGCAGGTGGCCATGACGTCCTTAAGGACGTACTTGAGCATGGCCTCGGCGTTATCCATGTAGTCGTTAAGGTCGGCAAAGGCCATCTCGGGCTCGATCATCCAAAACTCGGCGGCGTGGCGCGTGGTGTTGGAGTTCTCGGCACGGAAGGTGGGGCCAAAGGTGTACACGTCGCCAAAGGCCATGGCAAAGTTCTCGGCATTGAGCTGACCGGACACGGTGAGGCTTGCATGCTTGCCAAAGAAGTCCTGGCTCCAGTCGACCTCGCCGGACTCGGTGAGGGGCGGATTTTTGGGGTCGAGCGTGGTCACGCGGAACATCTCGCCGGCGCCCTCGCAGTCACTCGTGGTGATGATGGGGGTGTTGACGTAGACAAAGCCCTGCTCCTGGAAGAAGCGGTGGATGGCGGCAGCCGCGACAGAGCGGATGCGGAACACGGCGCGGAACAGGTTGGTGCGCGGGCGCAGGTGCTGCTGGGTGCGCAGGAACTCGACGGTTGCGCGCTTCTTCTGCAGCGGGTAATCCGGGGCGCTGACGCCCTCGACCTCGATGGAGGTGGCAGAAAGCTCGAAAGGCTGGGGCGCATCGGGGGTCAGCTTGACGGTGCCGGTGCAAATGAGTGCGGCCGAGACGTTTTGATGGGCGATCTCGTCGTAGTTGTCGAGTGCCTCGCGGTTCATGACGACCTGCAGGTCGCGGAAGCAGCTGCCGTCGTTGAGCGTAACAAAGCCAAAGTTCTTCATGTCGCGGACGGACTTGACCCAGCCGGCGACGGTGACGGTCTGGCCGCCGAGCGACTCGGCATCGGCATAGAGCTGCGCGATTTTGGTGCGGTTCACGTATCCTCCCATAACGGTTGAATGATAGTTATCCATACAGTTCGATATTCTAGCAGCTCGGCTCATTTGGGCTATACAGATAAGGCATTGGCGGGATGGTTTTTCAAACGAAAAGCGCCCGCGGCCAAATGGTCGCGGGCGCTTGACGAGGTACCTTTTGGCTGTGTGGCGTGGGGCCTGGCTACTTGGTCTTGGCAACCAGCAGCGGGTCGCCAAGCTTGACGAGCGGGTTGCCGCCGATAAGCGTTCCAGACTCGCCGACATGGTCGATGCTCTTAAGACGATCGAGCTCGGAGACGATGACGGTCACGATGTCCTCGTGACCAGCGGCCTTAATGGCCTCGCGGTCGAAGCTGATGAGCGGCTGGCCTGCCTTGACCACATCGCCCATCTCGACAAAGCGGGCAAAACCCTTGCCGTTCATTTCCACGGTGCCCAGGCCAACATGGATGAACACGCGCAGGCCGTCCTCGGTGATCATGCCGATGGAGTGGTTGGTGACAGTGGTGGCACCGATGCGGCCGTTGGCGGGCGCATAGATGGTGCCGGTAATGGGCTCGATGCCATAGCCCTGGCCAAGCATGCCCGAGGCGATCGTCTCGTCGGGAACCTCGTCCAGGTTGACGAGCACGCCGTTGACGGGGGCGTAGATGACGCCTTCGCGGGTGGCGAAGCTTGCTGCGGGCGGAACGGACGCCTCGCCGGCCGAGGTGAAGGTGGACTTAAGCGAATCGAGCAGACCCATAGTTGCCTCCAACTTAAATAGGCGCATATCGCGCGTTTGGTTTGCCGGAAACGTTTCACATGTGTTTCGCGGCTTGGTCAACGCCCCTATTCTACGCTGCTCAACGATACCTCTGAACTGGGATTATGTGATATATCAGTTGAAGGGAAACTTATTGCCGGAGTGTTTCTGCGCCACGGGTTCAAGTGGGGTACGCTTGAAAGCGAAAAACAAGGGCGCATAATTTGCGCGAAGGGAGCACATATGATTGTCGAGAACCATGCGCTGTGGGGCGAGGAGCCGACCGAGGATTATCCGGCGACCTTTACGTATCTGGGTGCCGAGCCGCTGCCCGACAAGCCCAATGGCCGCCGCCCCGCGGTGATCATCTGCGGCGGAGGCGGGTTTACGCATATCGCTCCGCACGAGCAGGACCCGGTGGCGTTTGCATTTTTGGATCGCGGCTACCAGGCCTTTGTGCTCAACTATGTCACGAGTTCTACGGGTGACGTGAGCTTTCCGCACCCCTAGGCAGATCTTGCCAAGATGGTCGCCACGGTGCGCGCCAACGCTGACGAGTGGCATGTCGATCCCAAGCGCGTGTGCGTCGTGGGCTTTTCTGCTGGCGGCATGATTTGCGCCTCGCTGGCAACACAGTGGAAGACCGGCCCCTTCGCGGCACTTGCCGGGGCGCGTCCGGACGACATTCGTCCCGATGCCGTGGTGCTGGGCTATCCATTGCTCGACTTTGCCTATGTGCGTGACATGCAGACGCGCGATCCGCGCATTGACTTGCGTGTGCCCAAGACGGGCGGCAAGACGGGGCGCGATTTGCTCAACGACTACCTGTCGATGGTGACGGGCGGCGAGGCAACTGACGAGCATCTGGCCGACATCTGCCCTACCACGCATGTTTCGCGTCAGATGCCACCGACCTTTGTGTGGGGCGTGTCCGACGACAAGACGGCGCCGATCGCGCAGGTCTACCCGTTTGCGCAGCGCATGGCCGAGGAGGGCGTTGCATGCGAGATGCACGTCTTCGACCAGGGTGGTCACGGCCTTTCGCTCGGCAACGCCAACACCGCGGTCGACAACGAGGACAAGCAGGTGGCGGTCCGTCCCTGGATCCGCCTAGCCTTCCGCTTCCTGGAGCGCCATCTGTAAGAGGACGGGCATCCCAGCCCTTCAATAACTTGCGGTGAAATAGCTCCGATCTGGGGCATCAACCAGCCCATCCAGGAACTATTCCACCGCAACTTCGTTTTTGATGCCCCGCCCGGAAACTGCGTCCCAGTTTTGCCTTTCAAGGTGGGACGCAGTTTCCCATAGGGCCTCGACTGGGAAAGCGCGTCCCGTTTCGAGCGGGGATTCTGGGATGCATTTTCCGTAAGAGGCCTGTTAGGGAAACCATATCCCGTTTCGAGCCAGAATTCTGGGATGTAGTTTCCCCGAGAGGCCTCATCGGGAAACTATGGCCCTGAACTCTCCTGCCTGTCCCCATTGCGCCAATCTGCTGATTGAACGTCGTTGTGTGTTCACGCTATCATGTAAGTTTAAAATTGGTTAGCCATGGCAAACGGTTAGCCATGGTGAACATAAATACAACGCCCTGCGGGCGCCGGGGGAGGAACACGGACGTGAAGCTCGATACACTCGAGATTGGAAAGGACGCCGTTGTCGCATCGGTGGCATCGGACGATCAGGCACTCCGACAGCATATTTTGGACATGGGTCTAACGCCGGGCACCGAAGTCACCATGATGAAGTACGCCCCCATGGGCGACCCGCTCGAGATTCGCCTGCGTGGCTACGAGTTGACACTGCGTAAGGACGATGCCGCTCGCATCGAGCTCGTGGGTATTCACGACACCGATACGGGTCCGCGCGCTAACGCCGCAATCGGCACGACGGAGCATCCGGCCCTGGGCGAGGGGACGTATTCGCCCCGTGCGGCAAAGACGGCCGTGCCAGAGGGCGCGCCGCTGCACTTTGCCCTCGCCGGCAACCAAAACTGCGGCAAGACCACGTTATTCAACCAGCTGACGGGCTCCAACCAGCACGTCGGTAACTTTCCCGGCGTGACGGTCGACCGCAAAGATGGCACCATCCGTAACCATCCCGAGGCGAGCGTTACCGACCTGCCCGGCATTTACTCCCTGTCGCCGTACACAGGCGAGGAGGTCGTGAGCCGTCAGTTCATCCTCGACAAGCGTCCGGACGCCATCATCGACATCATTGACGCCACCAACATCGAGCGCAACCTGTACTTGACACTGCAGCTCATGGAGCTCGACCGCCCCATGGTCATCGCGCTCAACATGATGGACGAGGTGACCGCCAACGGCGGCGCCGTAGACGTCAACTTGCTCGAGAGCCTGATGGGCGTGCCCGTTGTCCCCATTAGCGCTGCCCGCAACGAGGGTATCGGCGAGCTGGTGGATCATGCCTTGCACGTCGCGCGGTTCCGCGAGCGCCCCGGTCGCCTGGACTTTTGCGCGCCCGACGGTCCGGACGGCGGTGCGCTGCATCGCTGCATCCACGGTATTGCTAACCTGATCGAGGACCATGCCGTGACGGCGCACATCCCGGTGCGCTTTGCGGCGACCAAGCTGGTTGAGGGCGACGAGCTGGTGACCGAGGCGCTTCACCTGGATCGCAATGAGCTCGACGCTATCGAGCACATCATTACCCAGATGGAAGGCGAGGCCGGCACCGACCGCCTATCTGCGTTGGCCGATATGCGTTTTAGCTTTATCGGCGACGTGTGCGGGCGTTGCGTCGTCAAGCCGCACGAAAGCCGCGAGCACGTGCGCTCCGTCAAGATTGACCGCATCCTGACAGGTCGTTACACAGCCATTCCGGCGTTTCTGGTGATTATGGGCCTCGTCTTTTGGCTGACGTTTGGCGTGATCGGCGCGGCGTTGCAGGGACTCATGGAGGACGGCATCGCTGCCATCATCGCCTCGGCCGATGCGGGCCTCAAGGCGTTCGGCACCAACGACGTAGTGCGCTCGCTGGCTGTCGACGGCGTGCTTGCGGGTGTGGGCAGCGTGCTGACCTTCCTGCCGATTATAGTCGTGCTCTTTTTGTTCCTCTCCATTCTGGAAGACTCCGGATACATGGCGCGCGTGGCCTTTGTCATGGATAAGGTGTTGCGTCGCTTTGGCCTGTCGGGCCGCAGCTTTGTGCCCATGCTCGTCGGTTTTGGCTGCACCGTGCCGGCTATCATGTCGACCCGTACGCTCCCATCCGAGCACGACCGCAAGATGACGGTCATGCTCACGCCGTTTATGAGCTGCTCAGCCAAGTTGCCGGTTTACGGCTTGCTGTGCGGGGCGTTTTTCCCGCAGGCGACGGTTCCTGCCATGGTCTCGCTCTATCTGATCGGTATCGTGGTCGGCTGTATCGCGGCTTTGGTGCTCAACCGCACGGCATTTAAGGGCGACCCGGTGCCGTTTATCATGGAGCTTCCCAATTACCGCCTGCCGAGCGTCAAGACGACGGTGATGCTGGCATGGGATAAGGCCAAGGACTTCATCACCAAGGCCTTTACCATTATCTTTGCCGCTACGGTGGTCATCTGGTTCCTGCAGACGTTCGATATCCGCTTTAATGTGGTCGCCGACCAGTCGCAAAGCCTGCTTGCCGGCCTGGGTAGCATCATCGCGCCGGTGTTGGCCCCGCTCGGCTTTGGCGACTGGCGCGCCTCGACGGCGCTCGTCACCGGACTTATCGCCAAGGAGAGCGTCATCTCGACGCTCACGGTGCTTTTGGGCGCAACGTCGCCCGCGGCGCTGTCGACCATGTTTTCGCCGTTTACCGCCTACGTGTTCCTGGTCTTTACGCTGCTGTACCCGCCCTGCGTGGCTGCCATCGGCGCCGTCAAGAGCGAGCTGGGCGCGCGCTACGCCGTTGCCGTGTTCGCGTTTCAGGTGGCAGTCGCCTGGATCGTGGCGTTTGTCGTGCATTCGGCGGGCATATTGCTGGGGTTGGCTTAGTTATTTATTGACGGCACAACCTCTGTGTATCGAATTGTTTTCGGCCTGCATCTGTTGCTGACGGATGCGGGGCCGTTGCTATATAATCGCCTCCGCTCAAAATGATTGGAGACGTTATATATGAGTCAGGCAAGGCAAGACGGCATCACGCTCAGGCAGTGGCTCCCACTCGTCGGTCTCACCTGCTGTGCGTTCGTGTTCAACACGTCGGAGTTTATGCCCATCGGCCTTTTGACTGATATCGCCGCGTCGTTCTCGCTCACCGAGGCCCAGGCGGGCATCATGATCTCGGTCTACGCCTGGGGCGTCATGCTGCTGTCGTTGCCGCTCATGGTGTTTGCCTCGCGCTTCGAGTTCAAGCGGATGCTGCTGGGCGTGCTTGCCGTGTTCTCGCTGGGCCAGTTCCTGTCCGCCTTGGCGCCGACCTATCCCATCTTAGTCTGCGCGCGCCTGGTGGTTGCCTGCGCGCACGCCGTGTTCTGGTCGGTCGCCTCGATCATGGCGTCGCGCCTGGTCGACACCCGCCATGGGGCGCTCGCCATCAGCATGATCGCCACGGGCTCTTCCATCGCACAGATCTTCGGCCTGCCGCTCGGCCGCGCCATTGGCCTGGCCGTGGGCTGGCGTATGACGTTTGCTGTGGTCGGAGCGCTGTCTGCTGTCGCGGTCGTCTACCAGGCCACGGTGTTTCCTGCCATGCCAGCGGGCGAGCGTTTTACGCTCAAGCAGCTGCCCGAGCTGCTCAAGAACCCGTTCCTCATCGCACTCTATGTGGTCACGGTGTTCATGGCGACCGGCTATTACGCTGGCTATAGCTATATCGAGCCTTTCCTGGCTCAGGTCGCGCATGTCGACGCAAGCGCCATCACTATGACGCTGACGGCGTTCGGCTGTTCCGGCTTGGTGGGCAGCTGGCTGTTCGGCCGCCTGTTCGACGGGCACCGTTTTCCGTTCCTTGCTATCACGCTCTCCGGAGTACCGGTCGCCTTGCTGCTTATGGGTCCTGCCGCGTCATCGCTCGCCGCGGTTCTTGGCGTTTGCGCGCTGTGGGGCTGCTGCGCCACGGCCTTTAACGTGGCGTTTCAGGCCGAGCTCATCAAGTACACGCCGGCGGACTCGTCGGCCGTCGCCATGTCGATCTTCTCGGGCCTGTTCAACCTCGGTATCGGCACGGGTACCGCGATCGGCGGCGCCGTGGTTTCGGGTCCCGGTATCGCTTGGATCGGCTTCGCGGGCGGGGCGATTGCCGTCGTGGGCGTCATCCTCGCCATCACGGTGCTGTTCCCGGCCATCCGTCGCGCAAAGCCTGTTGCCTAATCACGTTCCCTCATCAGTTGCGGTGGAATAGTTCCTGTTTAAGGCCTCTGAAGGCCCAAGCAGGAACTATTCCACCGCAACTTATTTTGGGGGAGAGGATACAAGCTGGGCATACAATGGATGTCGTTGTGTTGAGCTTACCGGGAGGTTGCTATGTGGGCATACGAGACGACGTTCTATCAGATCTATCCGCTGGGCTTCTGTGGAGCTCCGCGCGAAAACGCCGCGCCCGTTGCCGAGGATGAGCTTGCCCAGGCCGCCAACGTTGCTCCTAACCCCGATGCTCCCATTATGAAAATCGCCCAATGGGCCGACTACCTGCAAGAACTCGGTATTGGCGCTGTGCTGATCAACCCGCCGCTCGAGTCTGATAGCCACGGCTACGATACGCGCAGCCTACGCCATATCGATCGACGCCTGGGTGGGGATGCCGACTTTGCCGCCGTGTGCGAGACGCTGCATGCCCACGGCATCTGCGTGGTACTCGACGCGGTCTTCAACCATGTGGGCCGTGGCTTTTGGGCCTTCCGCGATGTGCAGGAGCGTAAGTGGGGCTCGCCGTACAAGGACTGGTTCCACATTAGCTTTGACGGCGACTCCTGCTATGGTGACGGCTTTTGGTACGAGGGCTGGGAAGGCCATTTTGAGCTTGTGAAGCTCAACCTGCAAAATCCCGCTGTGGTCGATTACCTGCTAGAGTCCGTGCGCCGTTGGGCCGACGTCTTTGGCGTCGACGGCCTGCGCCTGGACGTTGCCTATATGCTCGACCGCGACTTTATGCGCCGCCTGCACGTCTTTACCCGTGAGCTCAAGCCCGACTTTGTGCTGATCGGCGAGACGCTCCACGGCGACTACAACCAGATCGTCAACGACGAGATGCTCGACTCCTGCACCAACTACGAGTGCTACAAGGGCC
>SAMEA3387478__coassemble_2432_pt1 | contig 14335 bp, 10 predicted proteins | sample SAMEA3387478__metabat2_low_PE_027 | metagenome-assembled genome bin SAMEA3387478 (sample SAMEA3387478) | Felis catus | biome: Faeces | place: United Kingdom | collected 2012
TGCGCAGGCGCGCGGAGTCCAGGCCGCAGCCCGAGCCGATGATCTTCTTGGGATCGTAGCCGGTCAGGTGCCACAGCTCGGTACACACGACGTCGCAGGGGTTGGAGATGCTTACAAAGATGCCGTCAAAGCCGGCGTCGACGATGCGCTTGGCAAAGGTGCGGGCGGCGTCGGTGGTAAAGAATAGCTCGCCGTCGCGGTTGCCGGCGGCCAGCGCAACCTTGCCGGCGGCGTTGACGATGACGTCGCAGCAGGCCAGCTCCTCGTAGTGGTCGTAGCAGTTGACGATCTTGGTGTTGTACGGGACAAACGAAAGGGAGTCGCGCAGGTCCTGGACCTCGGACGTCACCTTGGCCTCGTTGATATCGCACAGGTACAGCTCATCGGCAATGCCCTGCATGAGCAGACTGTTGGCGACATGTGCTCCTACGTGGCCCTGGCCGACCACACCGATTTTACGCGTCTGGTACATATGAGTATCCTTCCGGCCGAGTTTTTCGCGTCGAACCATTGTAGCGTCCTGCTGCCACTTTGCTAGGCTAAAGCGCCGCAGATTTTTGGGACATGCCTTAATCTCTACTTTTGGAGTGATTTGGCCGCTGACGGCATCGCTGGGCGATGTGCTCGCGCGGATGGGGCCGCTCGTTGTACCATAGCTGCAACTGACTCGTAAGGAGCATCCATGCCCATTCGTATTCCCGACGCCCTTCCTGCCGCTGCGCAGCTCGAGAGCGAGAACATTTTTGTCATGACCGAGTACCGCGCGCTGCACCAGGACATCCGTCCGCTGCGCGTGCTCATCCTCAACCTCATGCCCACCAAGATTGCCACCGAGACGCAGATCATGCGCAAGCTCTCCAACACGCCGCTGCAGGTGGAGGTGGACCTGCTGCGCACCAAGACGCACGAGGCCACGCACGTAAGCGCCGGCCACCTGGAGACGTTCTACCGCACGTTCGACGACATCCGCGACATCCACTACGACGGCCTGATCATCACGGGCGCGCCGGTGGAGCAGATGCCGTTCGAAGAGGTCGACTACTGGCCCGAGCTCTGCCAGATTATGGATTGGTCCACCACGCACGTGCACTCTACGCTGCACATTTGTTGGGGCGCGCAAGCGGGCCTGTACCATCATTACGGTATCCAGAAGTACGACCTGCCGGCAAAGGCGAGCGGCGTGTTCGAGCATTATCTGGTGAAGCCGCAAAGCCCGCTGGTCCGCGGCTTTGACGACCGCTTCTATGCCGTGCATTCGCGCAACACCGACGTGCGCCGCGAGGACGTGGAGGCCGAGCCGCAGCTTGAGGTCGTGGCCGTGTCCGACGAGGTGGGCCTGTACATCGTCAAGTCGACCGACAGCCGCCGCTTCTTTGTCTTTGGCCATCCCGAGTACGACACCGACACGCTGCGCCTGGAGTACGAGCGCGACGTGAAGCGCGGACTCAACCCCCAGGTGCCGGCGCATTACTTCCCGGGCGACGACCCCGCCGCCGAGCCGCGCAACGTCTGGCGCAGCCAGGCTCAGCTGCTCTACACCAACTGGCTCAACTACTACGTCTACCAGACCACGCCCTACGATCTAGCCCGCGCCGGCGAGGAGCACTAGGCTACGGCTGCTGCTGTGCCGGCGGCGTGACGAGCGTGGATATCCGGACGGACGAGCGTGGATTTTCGGACATTTACAAATCGAGCGTGGATAATCTCCCACTTTTGGCTTGAAACTAGGCTCAAAACGGGAGATTATCCACGCTCATTTTTTAGGCATGTAGATGCCGATGGCTCGGCTAAGCGACGGTGCGTGCAGAGACAAAGTCGCATTTGGCGTAGTCTTGAATCTCGACGGGTTTTTCTTTCTAATAATCCGATGGACCAAGGCCTCAAAATGTGGAGACAGGGACCTCTCGACAACCGCCCTACCTGCAGATATAAGACATCAGCCTAAAACGTCCAAAACCGTCAAGCATTTGGTCAGCGCCTGGACGGTATTTGGTCAGACTTTGCATGAAACCGTCTGGTACGTTTGCGCCGTTCCAAGATTTGGGAGGCGACATGGGAAACATGACGGCGAATCAAAGGCTTGCAAGTCACATTAAAGCATGCGAACAGCAGATGAGCTGCGTGTACGCGCGCACGGCGGCGGAGGCAAAGCAGATTCAGCGGCGGGCGGAGGCGGGAAGTCTCGAAGCGGTCATGCCGGGGCTGTATGCGCGTCCGGAATACTGGTGCGAGCTCAAGTTTCGGCAGCGTTATCTGCATCGGGTGCGGGCGCTTGCGCAAAAGCACCCCGACTGGACATTTTGCTCCTATACGGCGGCTGTTATCTATGGCCTTTCGGTTTCGCATGCCAATTTGACGCACATCCATATCGCCGCGATGCCGGCCCAATCGACGACGCCGGGCTCTCAGGTCATTCGTCATCGCTATGCTCGTCAAACACGGGCCACCCAGATGGATATCGCCGTAACCGATATCGATCAAACGATTACGGATTGCTTGGTCGATGCATCGTTTGTCGAGGGACTGATCATCGCGGATTCGGCGCTCCATGAGCAACTTTTGTCGAAGGAGCATCTCGTTGAGACTGTCGACAAGCTTGGCCTGAATCGTCGCGGTGTTGTGACGGCGCGCAGGGTTGCACGATGTGCCGATGGGCTGTCGGAAAGCGGCGGCGAGTCCAAGGCGCGTGCCCTGATGATCGAGCGCGGCTGGCAGACGCCGGAGTTGCAAGTTGAGCTGTTCGACCCGGTTGAGCCGGGACGACCGTATCGCGTCGACTACTTGTGGCGCGTGGGCGACCGGCTGATTATCGGGGAGTTCGACGGATTTGTTAAAAGCGAGAAGGCGGCGGAGGAGGGCAAGCTCGCGAAGACGCAGTTCGATGAGCGCCAGCGCGAGTCGAGGCTTTCGCTGCTTGATAACTGCAAGATCGTGCGCTTGTGCTGGGATGATCTAAGGGATCCGACAAAGTTCGATCGCAAGCTCAAGGTCGCCGGCGTGCCGCATGCGTGCTGAGGCAGTTGCAGAGCGTTTGGCTGCACAAGCGTGGAAAATCGGACGGACGAGCGTGGATTTTCGGACGCTTGTTGAATGAGCGTGGATAATCTCCCGTTTTTAGCTCGTAAGGGGGCTCAAAGTGGGAGATTTTCCACGCTCATCTTGCGGGTGCGATACAGCGGCGGCTAGGCGCTGACGATGTTGGGCAGCGGCAGATCGTGGGCGTCGGTGGGAACGTGGTCGACGCGCTGTTCGTCAAAGGCGATGCCGATGATTTGGCATGCGGGCGAGAGCATGGGCAGGTAGCGGTCGTAGCAACCGCCGCCGTAGCCCAGGCGCGCGCCGGTTTGGTCGAAGGCCACGAGCGGCACGACGATCATGTCGAGAGCTTCGGCAGGCACGATAGGGAAGTGGTTGCTGTCGATGTCCGTGGCCGCAAAGGCCCGCGTAGGGTGGGCGATAAACGGAGCCGCGGACGCATCGTCGGCGGCAACTGCCCGCATACACATGCGCTGGCCACAAGCTGCGGCATCAATTGCCGAGAGCATGCACGGATAGGCTACGCGCCAGCCGCGCACGGCGGCCGCAGCGGCAAACGCGGCAGGGTCTGCCTCGGAACCCATCGCGGCATAGACGGCAACGGTGCGCGGCGCCGCGGCATCCAAGCGGCCCAGCAGCTCAACCAGCCGCGCACAGATATCAGCAGACTTCGCCGCCCGTACATCCAAATCAAGATCGTCGCGCCGAGCAATCATTGCCCGCCGCAACTCAGCCTTGTCCATCCCAGCCTCCTCTAGCAAACCTGCCAAAAAGGGACAGGTTTATTTTGGCGGGTTTTATCTGGGCAAACGTCGAAGCCGCCACAAAGGCGCCCTGTGTGGCGGCTTCGACTCGACGTTGGCTTCACAGCGCCGCAGCGATCGCTTCAGTCACAAACTTATTGAGTGACTCACCCTTCTTTGCCGCTGCCAGCGCTGCTTGCTTGTGGAGCTCAGAGCCCGTTCTTACGTTGAACGAGCCCTTAAAAGCCCGCTCGGGTTCCTTGCCCTTCTCGGCGCAAAACTCAAGGTAATCGTCGACGGCGTCGTGGAAGCATTGCTCCACTTCTTCAGCCGTGGAGCCTTCAAATACGATTGCGTCCCTAATGCCGGCGACCATACCTGTTAGCACATGCTGTTCGGCATTGAACTCGACCGGGGCGAAATAACCTTTGTATGCCAAAACGTTACTCATGACTACCTCCGACATCTTGCAGAAAGCGAACGATGTTTCGAATGGTCCCCGCTGTCAATTCGTCAGATGGATGAGGCGCGTGCATTACGAACATCCTGCCATCTGATGGCCTGTAGAAGCGAACGCGCGATCCGGATGTCTTGCCTTTGCTGTCCATTTCAAAGCCATATGAAGCCATGACTTTTAAAAAATCCGCATACCGATAAGTTGAAGGGCAGCTAAACAGTTGGGCGATGAGTTTATCGGATCGAGTCATCCCGCCTCACATTCTGCAACTATATTCTAGTTGCAATTTCAGGTCGTTGCAAGCACCTCTACTATAGAACATGTGTTCGTATAGAACAAGTGTTCGAATCACCACTGAGAATGGGGACAGGCATCTTTGTGGTGGTCTGTGCTGTGGAGTGGGCGTCTGCGGCAGTTCGTCTCGATCTGTAACAGTAACTCGGCAAAATTGGACCTAGATGTTACAGATTGAGACAAAGGGCCGGCGTCATCCGGAAACGTCTCGATTTGTAACATCTGGAGCCAATATTGTCGCCTTAGCGTTACAGATTGAGACAAATCGGCAGACTGCGGCAAAAGAAAAGGTAGATTTTTAGGCATGTCCCAAAAATCTACCTTTGTGCGTTAGCCCATCAGGTCGATGACGTTAAAGCCGGCGTTGCTCTTGGCGATGACGTCTCGGCCGCCAAAGACACAGGTGGGTGAGACGGCTGCGATGCGCGTCACGTCGGCGCCGAGCGAGCGCAGCTCAGCGGGCGTGGCGGCGAGCATCTGGGCGCGGCGCTCCTCGCGTGCGTGCGGGTCGAGCCCGGCCAGGTAGGTCGTGTTGCGGCGCTTGGTGAGCGCGTACGGCTTCACCGGTGCGTCCATACCGCTCACGCAGCTCACGATAAAGCCCTCAAAGGCGGCTTCGTCGGGCTCAAAGCTGCCGAGCCATTCGCCTGCGCGCGCCACACGCTCAATCGAGGGGTCGATTGCCGGGTCGCGGTAGGTGTAGAACGCCGTCTGGCGCTCGCCGGCTGCGCGGAATCCGCAGCCGTACGCACCGCCCTTAACGCGGATTTCGTTCCACAGATAGTCGTAGGAGAGCGCGTTGGCGGCAACCGCCCAAGCGCCCGTCACGTCGATGCCCAGGCGACGCGGGTCACACGCGCTCGCCGCAAAGCAGATGTCGCTGGGGATGATAAAAGCCTCGTGGCGGTCGCGCGGCGTCGGCACCACGAGCGCGTCGCGGCCGGCATCGGCGCCGTCGCCAGCGCCCAGCTCCAGATCGCCCGCGGCGGCCCAGTACGCGTTAAAGTCCTCGTCGCTGCCGGTAAAGCTCGCCAGGCAGCCATCGGCCACAAAGATGCGGCCTGCCAGCTCGGCAAGCTTGGCGCGCAGGTCATCCAGGCGCTCGTCAAAGTGGTCGAGCAGATCGCGCAGGAACAGGTAGAAGTCCACGCCCGAAAGCTGCTCGCGCACCACGGCCGAAGGCGAACTGTAGCTCATAGTGCGACCGAGCGCCGCCGAGTGGCCGTTGTTGATAAAGCCCTGCTCAAGCCCAATGCGAATCTGCGTGAGCACGTCGCGCACTCGGCCGGCGTCGGCATCGAGCAAAAGCGTGCTCGACCATACCTCGCGCGGCAGACTCGCCAGCGCATCGATCTTCTCGGACAGGGTGCCGGCGCTCACCAGCAGGTAGGGGCGCACGCCGTCCACTTCGGGCTGCGTCATGACTTCGGTAGTAAAGCTCAAAAAGCCGAGCTTGCCAGCGAGCAAGTTGTCGAGTTCCTCGGCCGAGTGCTCGCTCGTGGGCAGCTGTTTGAGAAGGCGGCAGAGCAGTGTCACATAGGGCAGGTCCTCAAACGCGACGCAGCTCAGGTCGAAATACTGCATGGCGTAGGCCAGACGGTTGGTGGGGATGCCGTGGCGCAGGCAGGGGATGGGCGCGGTCGTGTCCACGACCAGTGGCGGCTCGGGGCGCGCCTCGCCAATGTCGGACACGCGCAGGCGCGGCAGCGTGGCCTTGGCCTCGGGTGTGTCTTCCGCCTCCTGCGCGGCACGCAGCGCGGCCGTGCGCTCGACCACGTCGGCCAGCTCGGCATCGGTCATGGCATCGCGCTTGGCTGCCAGCTCGGCGGCCTCGGCACCCTCCGAACCCTCGGCGGCGTCCACCGGCACCAGCTCGACCAGTGCCATGTGATCGTTCTGCAGCACCAGTTCGCGCAGCAGGTCCTCAAAGTAGCTGCCGTCCAGCTCGCCGCGCAGCTCCTCGTACACCGGGCCGTACTTGAGCGCCAGCGTCGCGGCGTCGTCATCGTAGAGCCACGTGCTCAGCGCGTCGCACGCAATGGCCACGCCGTCGGCGATGCCATAGTCGCGCTGGCGCAGGTCGTACTCGTTGCTGCTGATGATGGCCTCCAGGCGCTCGCGCGGAACGCCATGCTCGCACAGGTCGCGGCAGGCGTCCTGGAACACGCGGCGCAGCTCGCGCGCCACGCCGGGCTGCGCGTTTTGCAGCATGATGAGTTCGTAGGGCTGCAGGCTCTCGGCCGCGGTGTAGCTCACCACGTTGCCGCCCAGGCCGGCGGCCAGAATGGCCTTCTTAACCGGCGCTTCGTTGGAGCCCAGCAGTGCCTCGAACAGGATGTCCGCCGCGATCGTGCGCTTGCGGTCGAGCGCGCTGCCCAGCACAAGACCCAGGCCCACCAGGGCGTTCTCGGGCGTGGTGGACATCTCGACGCGCTTATACTCGCAGGTCACGGGCGCCTGCACGCCCAGCGGATTGGGCGCCAGCGTGGACGGGTCCTCGCCGGCGGCGACGGCAGCGTCCATGCGGCGGCTTGCAGCGCTCGGCTGCGACAGATAGCGCTCGTCCAAAAAGGCCAGCGCGCGGTCCACGTCCAGGTCGCCGTAGAGCGTGATGTAGGAGTTGGAAGGATTGTAGTGGCGCGCGTGCGTGTCCAGGAACTGCTCGTAGGTGAGCGCGGGAATCGCGCGCGGGTCGCCACCGCTCTCGTGCGCATAGGCGGTGTCGGGATAGAGCGCGGCGTTGACGGCGTCGTCCAGCACACTCATGGGGTCGGACAGCGCGCCCTTCATCTCGTTGAACACCACGCCGTTATAGCGCAGCGTGCCCTCGCGCAGGCTCGCGGAGCTGCCGTCGCCCTCGCCCTCGGCGTCCTCCGGCAGGTCCAGCTCGTAGTGCCAGCCCTCCTGCTCAAAAATGGTCGGCTTGGTATAGATAGCCGGGTTGAACACCGCGTCCAGGTACACGTCCATCAGGTTGTACAGATCCTGCTCGTTGGTGGTGGCAACGGGGTAGATGGTCTTGTCGGGGTAGGTCATGGCGTTGAGGAACGTCTGCATGGAGCTCTTGATTAGGTCGACAAACGGCTCCTTGACGGGGAATTTGGCCGATCCGCACAGCACCGAGTGCTCAAGAATATGGAACACGCCGGTGGAATCGGCCGGCGGCGTCTTAAAGCCAATGGCAAAGGCCTTGTTTTCGTCGTCGCACGCCAGGTACAGCAGACGAGCGCCCGAGGCAGTGTGTCGCAGCACGTAAGCGTCCGAGTCGAGCTCGGGCACGGTCTCGCGGCGCTCGACGGCAAAGCCGTGGCAGGTAGTGCCGGGCACCAGCAGTGCAGCGGCTGCGGCGCGCGGGTCGGTTGAGGTGGTGGGCATATGCAGTCTCCTTTGACGCCCCAGCGGGGGCGAATCGAGTCGAATCCTCGAGAGTATACCCATATGGGGCCGCGACCCTGCGGCGAACTGGAGACGATGCCAGCGGATTGGGCGAAGGGCTCGCGTGCCCGCCGCACGAGCGTGGAAAAATGGACACTCGCCAAACGAGAGTGGATATTCGGAAATCCTCGCTCGTCCATCACTCGCGTATCTCTCGTCTCTCATTCGTTTCTAATATGAGAGATGACAGGAAGATGAGAGAAAATTATGAGAGATAACTGAGCAGCAAAGAGACGGGCAATCATGGTATTGTCTCAATACCGATTGTTCTACCAGCAAAAATATGTATAAATGAAGCAAATGGTAGACATTCCATCTCTATCTATCTCTTATCTCTAAGCCGAGAGATAGAGAGATAGATGAGAGATAATTACGAGAGATAACTGAGAGACGAAGGAAGTCTATTCGCGGCATTCTCCGCCGGGCCGAGCGAAAGGACGTGCAGATGAACGAAAACGAGCTGACCGGTCTGCTCGAGTCTTTAAAGCGCATGGGCTCGGACGATCTTAACGTCGAGGTCAAGGAGAGCGCCACGACGCTTTCCCGCGACGTATGGGAAACGGTTAGCGCATTCGCGAATACCGCTGGCGGAATTATCGTGCTCGGCGTGAGCGAGCGCGCGGGCTTTGTCCCGGTTGAGAACTTTGAGACCGAGAAGGTGCTCAACCAATTCGTAGCGGGCATGGGCGATGCCGGCGGTCGCGGAAAACTGGCCAATCCGCCCAAATACACCATTGAGCGCGTGGAGCTCCAGGGCACCGTGGTTCTGGTCATCACAATTGAGGAGCTCGACCCGTCGAGCAAGCCTTGTTATGTCATAGAGCGGGGCGCTCAAGGCGGCAGCTACAAACGCATCGATGACAAAGATGTTCCGCTTTCGTCGACCGAGGTCCTGTCCTTGTCGTCGTATGAGCGGACGAGCTCCAGTGATCGCGATGCAGTGCCCGGTGCGGTCGCAGGTGATCTTGACGAGGCCCTGGTCGACCGCACGATAGAGCGTGCTTTCTCGCTGACACCCCGGGCAATGCGCGGCGCGCCGGACAAGAAAACGAAGCTGGAGCGCCTGAATTTCCTCGACTCCCAGGGCAATGTTACTAAGGCCGGGCTCCTGGCTGCGGGTGCCTATCCTCAGCAGTTCTATCCTAAGCTCTTTATCGATGTGGCGGTCTATGCCGGAACGCAGAAGGGCGCGGCGGGGTCGTTGAGGTTCATGGACCGTACGATCTGCGAGGGAACGTTGGGCGAAATGATCTCGGATGCCGTCGCGGCAGTCGCTAAGAATTTGCGGCGAACCTCGACGATCCAAGGCGTCTCGCGTGTCGACTCGCTGGAGATTCCCGAGGAGGTTCTGCGCGAGGCAATCGCCAACGCCGTAATCCATCGAGAATACGGGGATCGGTTCTGTGGACAATCGATTGCCGTCGACGTCTTTGACGATCGTGTCGAGGTGACGAATCCCGGCGGCCTATACGGAGGAAAGACTCGCGAGAACCTGTTTGACGGCAGCTCCCGATGTCGCAATGCGACGCTTGTGAAGCTCATGTCGCTTGTCCCATTGCTCGACAGCGCGGGCTCGCCTGCCGAGGGTAACGGGTCGGGCATTCCAATGATGCTCGATGCCATGCGTGCGCAAGGTCTGGCCGAGCCATTGTTTTGCCCCGGTTTCGACCGGTTTAAGGTTGTCCTCTACCGAGCGAAGGTTGAGCAAATCGATCATGGCGGGGGCTTAATTGTGGCGGCACTCAAACGCTACGGCGAGCTGGGGACGCGTGAGCTGGCAGAACGTACGGGGCTTACAATTTCCCAGGTTAGGTCGCGCGTCAACGCGCTCATTGCTCAAGGCGAGCTCGAGCCCACGGCGCCGGCGACGAGCCGCAACCGCAAGTATCGACTGTCGGAGCGCGTGGGATAGATGCGTTAGTGGACGAGGCGACCCAATAATCGACCCTCGATTGGCGTCCATTAAGGTAAAGCGGTTGTTGCCCAGTCGACGGTGATGCTAAAGACTCGGCTTACGCCGGCATGGCCCCGAACCCGTCTATCAGGAACAGCCTGAGAACCAGCTTGATGACATTTCCCGGTTTGACTTCTGCCGCGTCAAAGACGTGGCGCTCGGCGAGCTCGCTGCAGTATGCATAGATGTCGCGGATAAGGTCCGCGCCCGAGAGCGTAAACATGTAGCCTGCGTCCGAAAGCGCATTGGGCGCGGCAGGCAACTTGGCCATGTGACAGAACGTTTGCAGGTCGGGCGCCATAACGTTCTGGTAGTCGAGGTGGCCGTTGGCATCCTGCGCGGCAAGCTCCAATTGGCGCACAAAATCCAGCGCCGCCGCTAACACAAAGCTCGGCGTAGGCGCATTGACGTCCTGAGTGGTCGCCACAAGCCTGCCCGCCGCCTGCGTGACAAGCCAAGCGACCTCGCGCTGGCAACGCACGGCCTTGCGCGTAACCGGCTTGATGGACGAAGAAGAAACGCTCCCCTTAGGCGGATTCGAAGCAGCCATAAGACCCTCCCATGAACAATCCGGCCCAACAAGCCCGGATGAAACACGTGTTACATCAGTATACGGGGAAGTGGGGTGGAAAAACGGAGTCGACAGCGTGAACTGCCGGCTCCGGATTGCTTGCCTTAGAGGCCGTACACTTCGACCATAGCTTCGCCAATGCGATGGGGCACGCCGGTGACGAGTGCGTTGCCCATGCAGAAGGCCCGATGGCCGTCGGTCATGCCCGTATCGGTCCAACCTTTCGGGAATCCCTGAAGCTGATCGAGCTCGTCGGGAACAAGACGGCGGAAACGGCCATCGGGACATTCGATGACGTGCTTGAAGCGGCTCGCTCCCGTGCCGCCTTCTCCTGTGAGGATGGTGCGGCTCGGCTTGTCGGTGGCATCCGGGAAGCTCATGGCTCCCTCGGAATACGTGTACGTAAAGCCTGTCTTTTTGTTAGTGCGCTCTTCGCGCTTGCTGCCCTTAAGGTAGCGCCAGTCGGGAAGCTTTTCGTCGGAGATGTAGAACTGCTCCGGGACATCAGCCTCGTCGACAAGCACGTCGCCAAGCACGTGGCGCTCACCGTGATAGTCCTCGGCAAAGTCGCAGGTCAGAACATGACAGCCCTGCATGACGCCAGCATTCTTGAATTGAGAGGTCTTTTGGCCGACGCCAAAACGAGTTGAGTTCTCGTAGGGGTCGGGCAAAACGTCGAGCTCGGACATCTCGTCGGGATAGATGGCGGGGAAGGCTTTAGCCATGACGCCGTTGTGCATGCGATTAACGAGATCAACTTTGCCAGCGTCCTTTTCGCAGAAGATATAAACACGCTTGCGACGCTGGGGGAAACCGTATTCGGCAGAGTTGACCACGCGCCATTCGACCGTGTAGTCGAGGTCGGCAAGACAGCTTAGAATGATGGCGAAGTCGCGACCGCGTTGAGACGCGGGCGACTTGAGCAGGCGGTCGACGTTCTCAAAGAGACCGAACTTGGGCTTCTTCATTTCGAGGAAGTGATAGATGTCCCACCAAAGGACGCCCTTCTTGCCCTCGATGCCGTGTGCCTGATTGAGCGGACGCGCGACAGAGTAGTCTTGGCAGGGGAAACCGCCAACAACCATTTGGACATCGGGGATTTCGATTTCTTTCGCCTCGGCCTGCTCCAGGACCTTATTGATGTCTTCGTTGACGACGGAATCATTGCCGAAGCGATCCATGTAGCAACGGGCCGCGAACTGACGCGCCTTGGTTCCGGGCGGCTCCCACTGATTGGCCCAAATGGTGCGGAAGGGGCCGGCGGGCTTCATATAAAACTCGGGATGGCGAGGGTCGGCATAGCCTTCGAGACCCAAACGAAATCCACCGACGCCCGCAAAAAGCTCGGCAATATTAATCTCAGACACGTTTCTCCAATCGCTGCTGTGTCCGGTTATGGTGGTCACAACAATAACCGATCGAGGGGACAATCAAGACCTCAATTTTCTGGGCGTTAGTAGTTGCTCTGAACTACCATGAGGTTAGTTGCGAGTTTCGGAGGTATCCCGTGTCTAAGAAGCGCCTCGATTTCAAGCGCATGCTTGACGATACTGATTTTTCTGACCCCTCAAGTATTGAGCGCTATGCTGCCAATCTCGATGGCATGACGTTCCGCGATATTCTCGAGCTCGGTATTGCTCCGGAGGGGGAGAGTGCGCCCAAGGACTTTGGCTCCAAGAAGTACAAAGGCGGTATGGGCACTCTTATCGAAGAACGTTACTTTGGCTACAAGGCCAATAGTGACGATCGCCCCGACTTTCCCGAGGCGGGCGTTGAGCTCAAGGCAACGTGTTTTGATGTGCTCAAGAACGGCCGGAAGTCTGCTGGCGAGCGCCTTGTCCTGACCATGATTCCTTATGACCGACCTGTTTCGCTCGACTACGACAGTTCTCACCTCAAGACCAAGCTCAGCAATATCCTGTTGATTTACTACGGCCGAGATCGTTCCATCGATAAATACGACCAACGCATTGAGCGTGCGGTCATGGTTCGTCTGCCCGAAGAGGACATGAAAATCATTCGCGCCGACTACGAGAAGATCATTTCCTATATTCAGGATGGCCGTGCGGACGAGCTCTCAGAAGGCATGACGACTTATCTGGGTGCTTGCACGAAGGGCGCAACTGAGGCCACGATGTGGGCGGACCAGTATTATGAATACTTCAATACCGATACGGGCGAGATTGAGCGCCATCGCGCAAAGCGTCGCGCCTTTTCCCTCAAGCGCTCGTATATGGACTATGTGCTCCATACTTATGTCCTCGGTGCTCCGCGAGTCGGGGAGAGCATTGTTCAGGACGATGGCAAGTCTATCGATTTCGAAAGTTACGTAACTGGACTTATCGAGCGCCATTACGGTGAGACCGATCGTCAAATTGCCGAACAGTATGGACTGGAGTACACGGGCAATAAGGCGCAGTGGACAACGCTCGTTTATCGTATGCTCGGAATCAAAAACAATGCTGCCGAGGAATTCGTCAAGGCAGGCATTTCCGTCCGAACTGTTCGAGTTAACAACAGGGGGCACATCGAACAGGCTATGTCGTTCCCACCGTTTGAGTTCAAGCGTTTGATTGAAGAAGACTGGGAGACGTCGCCTCTTCATGCGTGCCTTGAGACCAATCGCTTTTTCTTCGTTGTGTTCCGTGAGGACCACGATGGCGTGCTGCGTCTCGATCGTTGTTTGTTCTGGGCAATGGGAGAAAACGAAATCGAAGGCCCAGCGAAAGCTTGTTGGGATGAGACGCGAAAGGTAATACGTGAGGGCGTTGAGCTCAATCCGTATCGGGATGCGAGCGGAAAGCTCAAAGTGACTAACAATCTGCCCGGCATGGCGGACAATCCAATTGTTCACGTTCGCCCGCATACGTCAAAAGCGGCTTACAAGTTTGCCGATGGAACAGAGATCGGTGACATCGCAAGGAATGCTTACGAACTGCCCGACGGGCGCTGGATGACGAAGCAATCGTTCTGGTTCAACAAGGGCTACCTGGAGCATATTCTGGGGCTGTAGCGTTTCGAGATTATTTAACAATCAACCCCTGCTCCTCGATACCTCGATGTTGCCCCTACAAATAAATCCCTTCACCAAGCTGCTTATGGAACTCGGCGTGATGGTCGCGTGCCCAGGTAAAGAGCGCCTGGTCAAAGTCGGTGCGCGTGGCCGGGACGCCAAAGACGCCGGCAACCTCGACGCGCACAAACTCCAGTGCCGGCAGCTTGTTGATGGCAGTGAGGGCAAACGGGGACGAGGGCTCCTCGAACAGATAGCGGCTGCCTTGCAGCGCGTCGCAACTGGTGCACGTGTTGCCGAGCGACGGGGCTTTGGAGGCTCGCGCGCCTACGGGCTTGTAGCCGCAGCGCTTAGAAAGATAGTCGCGGATCTCGCCCGGCACGCAGCCAACAGCGGGCACGATGGCGAGCGCGTTGGCGTTGGCCGTGTCGATGGCAATGTGCCCGGCTTCGTTGGGCGCGTGCACGATGGCGATGCTCTCGTCGTTATCGGTTCGATAGGGAATGCCAAAGGCCGCGACCGAGGTCTCTTTGTGACACTTCCAGCACTCGCGCTTGCCCAGTACTAGATATATATACGGCGCTGAGGGGTCGGATCGGTCAACACCGGGCAGCCACTCGGCAAAGGGCTCGGGGTTGACGCCGCTGGGTACATACCAGATCTTCTTGGTCCGGTCCCATTTGGCGCCCAGCGCCTTGGCTTCTTCTTTGTGCGAAAAGGGGACATCGAGCTCGGTGCGCATGGCGGCTCCTTGGTGCTGCAGGTGCAAGTGGCTCAAGGATACCGCAGGGCGCAGACATCGCGGCGTTTTGCTGAGAAGTTGCGGCTCGGA
>SAMEA3387478__coassemble_3599_pt1 | contig 7324 bp, 10 predicted proteins | sample SAMEA3387478__metabat2_low_PE_027 | metagenome-assembled genome bin SAMEA3387478 (sample SAMEA3387478) | Felis catus | biome: Faeces | place: United Kingdom | collected 2012
TCGTGACAGAGGATGGCCCGATCATTCTCGAGACGAACAACATTCCCGGCATGACATCCGAGTCCCTCGTTCCCGACGAGGCTCGTCACGCCGGCATCGCCTTCAGCGACCTGTGCGCCGAGCTGGTCGAGCTGGCCCTCGAGCGAGCCGCTCGATGAGCGTCGCCGCGGCGGCTACGCCGCTCGAGATGGCTGCCGCTTACGCGACGTTTGCCAACGGCGGCTACTATCGCCAGCCGATCGCCATCACCGAGATTGACTCTCGTACCGGTTCGGTGCTGTACCAGCACACGGACAATCCCTCACAGGTGCTTACCGAGGGCGAGGCCGCCGCGGTCACCGATGTTCTGTCCGGCGTCATGCAGGGCGGCGGTACGGGTGCTGCTGGCGCCCTGAGCGTCAACCAGCCCTATGCCGGCAAAACGGGCACCACCGACAACACCACTAACCTGTGGTTCTGCGGCTATACCCCGCAGCTGGCGTGCGCCCTGTGGACCGGCTATTCCGCGGGCGAGATCCCCATCCAAAAATACGGCACGGACCTGCTGGGTGACAGCACCAACCTGCCTGTCTTTAAGCGGTTTATGAACACCGTTCTGACCGGTACCGAGCGCGAGGAGTTTGCGACCGGAACGGCGCCCACCTACAAGAACAACAGCGTCTGGAAGTTCTACGGTACCAACAACACCAAGAAGACGGAGAACGACGACAAGGACGAGAACGAGAACGAAGAGGAAACCACCACAACGACTACCACGACGACCACGACCACCGAGACCACGGGCGGCGACACCACCGGCGGCACCGGTACGACCGGTGGCTCGACGGGCGGCTCCACTGGTGGTTCGACGGGCGGCTCCACTGGTGGTTCGACGGGCGGCTCCACTGGTGGTTCGACCGGCGGCGATGGCGGCACGCCTACGCCTACGCCCACTCCCGATCCCTCGCCCACGCCTGACGATACGGTCGGCTAGAAATCATCCGGCCATAAGCAACAAGGCCCCCGAGCAGCTTATTGAACTGCTCGGGGGCCTTTAAGTTTAAAGCGACCTGGTGGACGGTCTTTATACCGGCAAACAATATAGGGGGTACCGACCAACGTCGATACCCCCTTACAAGCCACCATGTCACGCACACAGTGCCGAGCGCACGACCCGCACGCCTACTTGCGAGAATTGCTCAGCTTATTGATCAGCGCCTCAAGACGCTCGCCGTCCTCGGCCGTCTGGGCAATAACCAAAATCGTATCGTTGCCGGCAAGCGAGCCAAGCACATCGGGCAACTCTGCCGCATCAACGGCGGCGGCGATGCCGGAAGCCGTGCCAGGCTGAGCCTTGATCATGACCAGATTATCGGTACGTAGAACGCCCGTTACGAGCTCGGAAACCATACGCTGCAGGTGCAGGTCCTCTGCCAGAACATAGATGCCCTCAGGGAGCTTACGCAGCCCCATGTCGGCAATATCGCGAGAGACAGTCGCCTGCGTGCAATCAAAGCCCATAGCACGGAGCTCATCGACCAGCACGCGCTGCGTGCGGACGTCCTTATTGCGCACAATATCTCTAATGGCATCCTGGCGCCCATTGCGTTTTTTAGCCATACAAACCCTCTCTCCAAAAGATGGCGGAGACAATCAATCAGTGATTGAATAGTTTAACGCTATTTGAAGGCTTTTGTGTATAAGAACGCATTTCGAAACAATTCTATGCAAATTTGTTTCGAGATGAGCCGTTTAGGCGGTTTTTGTGCCCGTCCGGTTAAGAAAAGCTGCCAGATGCGTACACATCACGCAGCGCGCGGGCTTGGCGCTGGCGATCGGCCCAAACAACAGACCGAGCCCCCGATGGTTATCCTTGAGCGCGGCGACCATCTGACGGGTTCGAGGCGCATCGAGCATATCACGCATGCGGGCGGAACGCTCGATTGACGACACCCCATGCGGGCTCAGACACAAATTCTCGATGCAGGCGACCAGTCCGGCAAAGTAGAACTTTTGGCTTGCCAGCTTGAGCCGACCACCGGTATCTGCTTCCGAGAGTGAGTCCGCAAGCTCGTCGAGCGCTCGAGTGTCATCGGATATCCTGGCATACATGGTGGGATCAAAGGCATCTGTAAGCTTAGGTGCCACCGCGTGGAAACAAGCGTCGCCGCAGCCGGACACGAATCGTGCCTGCGAGAGCGCATAAGCCATAAACTCAACCGTACGGTACGCCTTGCCGCGCGACAGGCATGCCTCAAACAGCGGACGGCTATACATCACGCCAGAGGTCTGAGCGACTAGGCCGCCCAAAATCAACTGGGGCAGCCCAGTCACCATAGAAGACTCGTCTTCTATGGCAATAGAGGCAGCATCCAAGACGCGCGAATGACGCTCGCGATGCGCATCGTATCGATCGAGCGACACCGAGGGGAGCACAATGTCTGCCGCAGTATCGCACGCGATATCGACCATCTTGGAAAGGGCCTGCGGAGCAAACCACTCATCGGCGTTCATGGCGATGATTTGAGAGCCGCGCGAGGCATCAAAACCGGCACGAAGACAAGCGCCGCGCTTCGCGTCCTCGACGTCAATCAAATCAATATGGATGTCCCTATCGGCAGCAACCTGAAGCGAATGGCGCGCACCGGGCGCAGCATCGCGGCAGACAACGACAATCTGCAAATCGTAGAGGTCTTGGTTCTGGATACTCTCGAGCGCACGCATCGCATAGCTGGGCGAACCTTCTACCACAAGGATCACCGAAAGTCGCGGATGCGAGCCACGTCGAACCAAGTTATCCGTCCTCTCGACAGCACTGAATCAAACCGTGGTTCATGGTACACCCCGGCAATAAAAGCAATGAGACACCGGTTGCACTGCACGCCAAGAACAGATGTTGCACACGCGCAGCCCACAGATGACAGATGCCGACGAACGGCGCGTCAAGCCCTCCCCTAGTCGAGCACGACAAGCTCGGCGGGATCGTAATCCACGCCCATAAACGTAAGGCCGCAGGCAGGAGCCGTGGGGCCCGCAGCGGTACGATCGCAAGCATCGATGACCTCGCGCATCCACTCGGGTTTACGGCGATGCATGCCAATCTCGACAAGCGTGCCAACGATCGTGCGGACCATCGAATGCAGAAACGCATTGCCCTCGATGGTAAACGTCAGGATGTCCTCGCCAAACGCAACCTCATGGCCAAACTCGGCGCGCATTACGCAGCGGTGCGTAGGTTTGCCCACGGCAGAGGCAACCTTGCAAAAGCTTTTAAAGTCCTGCTCGCCCAAAAGCGCAGGGCAGGCGGCCGCCATCGCATCGACGTCGAGGGGATAGCGATGCCACCACACAGCACCGCGTGACAGCACGGGCCGCGCATCACGATCGGCAATGCGATAGGTGTAAGTGCGAGAGCGCGCGTCAAAGCGCGCAGAAAAGCCCTTACGAGCCTTGTAGACCTCGTTGATGGCGATATCTTTGGGCAGCAGGGCATCCATAGCCCGCAGCCACCTACGGCGCGTAAGGGCGAGCTCAGCGTTCGTTACGGGCACGCTGATGTACTGAGCCACGGCATGCACGCCGGCATCGGTACGACCTGCGCACGTCAGATCGATCGGACGGCGAAGCAGCGTCTCGATGGCTCGACGCAGCTCACCCGCAACCGTCGTCTGTCCCGGCTGCTCGGCAAATCCGCTATACGACGAGCCATCATAGGCCACGCGAAATACGAGCGTGGCGTCAAGCTCGGAAATCGAATTGAAATCAGACGGCGCAGTCATGGGCGCTCCCAACAAACAAGTAACGGTATCGCGACAAAAAAAGAGGGGTACGCGAACGTACCCCTCGAATATAGCCTATGCAGACGGAATGTCTACTCAGCGGTCTCCTCAGCAGAAGCCTCCTCGGCAGCCTCGACCTTCTTGGGAGCAGCGGCCTTCTTGGGGGCCGGAGCAGCCTTCTTGGCCTTAGGCGTGCAAGGCTCGGTGACGAGCTCCATGATAACGATGGGAGCATTGTCGCCCTTACGGTTACCGAGCTTCATGATGCGGGTGTAACCACCGTTGCGGTCCTGCCACATACCCTGGGCAGCCTTGTCGAAGATCTCGGCAACGAGCTGCTTATCGCCGAGCTTGGCGATAGCCAGACGACGAGAGTGCAGGTCGCCCTTCTTGGCCCAAGTGATGATCGGGTCGACGACCGAACGCAGCGCCTTAGCGCGGGTCTCGGTGGTCTTGATGCGGTCGTTCTCGAAGAGGGCCTTAGCAAGGCTCTTCTTCATGGCCTTGGTGTGGCTCGCATCGGTGCCGAGCTTCAGGCCCTTCTTAACGTTGTGACGCATGGTCTAGTTTCTCCTCAAATATGCGAAGCATTAAGCCTTCAGGCTTAGGCCCATGGACTCAAGCTTGTCCTTCACTTCCTCGATCGACTTAACACCGAAGTTACGGATGTTGAGCAGATCGTTCTCCGAGAACTCAACGAGCTGACGGACCGAGTGAATGCTGGCGCGCTTAAGGCAGTTGTAGGAACGGACGGAAAGGTCCAGATCCTCGATCTGCTTGTCCAGCTCGGCGTTGTCGTTGGTGACCTCGGGAGCGAAGATCGAAGCCTCCTCCTCGACCTCGGGGGTCTCGGCAAGGTTCATAAAGGCGGCCATATGCTGGTTGATGATATTGGCAGCCTGGACCACGGCGTCGCGCGGGGCGATGGAGCCGTTGGTCTCGATCTCGAGGACAAGGCGGTCGTAGTCGGTGTGCTGACCGACACGGCAAGCCTCAACGAGCTTGGCGCAACGGGAAACCGGCGAGTACAGCGAGTCGACGTGGATCACACCGATGGGATCGTTGTCGCGCTTGTTGGCCTCGCCAGAAACATAGCCGCGGCCATAGCCGATGCGCATGCTCATGGTGAGATGGCCACCCTCGGTGAGCGTAGCGATGTGCTGCTCGGGGTTGACCAGCTCAAACTCGGACGGAATAAAGAAGTCCGCACCGGTGACCTCGCAGGGGCCGTCAACCGAGATGGTGGCGGTCGCCTCGTCGGTCGTGCCGAGAGCCCTGAAGACAAGACCCTTGACATTCAGGACGATGTCGGTGACATCCTCGACCATGTTAGGGATGGTCATGAACTCGTGCTGCGCACCATCGATCTGAATAGCCTCGACGGCGGCACCCTCGAGCGAGGACAGAAGAACGCGACGAAGGGAGTTACCCAGCGTATCGCCGTAGCCACGCTCGAGCGGCTCGACGGAGACACGAGCAGACGTCTCGTTGATCTCTTCGACCTGAACCTGAGGCCTAATGAATTCTGACATGTATTACCTCCAGCCTCAGCAGCCCGGATGGACTACTTAGAGTAGAGCTCGACGATGAGCTGCTCGTTGATATCACCGCTGATCTGCTCACGCGTCGGCAGAGCGAGCACGTTACCAGACAGCTTCTCGATATCGACCTCGAGCCAGCCAGGGACCTCAAAGCGCTCGGAGGAAATCAGGGCCTCCTTGATGGGGAGGAGGTCACGGAACTTCTCGCCGACAGCGACGACGTCGCCGGCCTTGACGCGGTAGGACGGGATGTCCACGCGCTTGCCGTTCACGGTGAAGTGACCGTGACGGACGGACTGACGAGCCTCTTTGCGGGTGCGGGCGAAGCCAAGACGGAAGACAACGTTGTCGAGGCGAGACTCAAGGATGATCATGAGGTTCTCACCGGTGACGCCGTTCATCTTACGGGCCTTGTTGAAGTAGCCGTGGAACTGCTTCTCCAGAACGCCATAGATGAACTTGACCTTCTGCTTCTCGCGCAGCTGCATGCCGTACTCAGATTCCTTGCGACGGCGCTTGGGCTGACGGATAGATTCCTTCTTGCTGCTGTAACCGAGCTCAGCGGGATCGATCCCGAGCTGACGGCAGCGCTTAAGAACAGGAGTCCTGTCGATTGCCATAGTTAATCGATCCTTTCAGTTACACGCGGCGACGCTTCTTGGGGCGGCAGCCGTTGTGCGGAATGGGGGTCTTGTCCTGGATGCTCGAGACCTCGAGGCCAGCAGCCTGGAGGGAGCGGATGGCGGTCTCACGACCGGAGCCGGGGCCCTTGACGAAGACGGAAACCTTCTTCATACCGTGCTCCATAGCCTGCTTGGCAGCAGCCTCGGCAGCCATCTGGGCAGCGAACGGCGTGGACTTACGGGAGCCCTTGAAGCCCACCTGGCCAGCCGACTTCCAGGAAATGACGTTGCCCTGGGGATCGGTGATCGAAACGATCGTGTTGTTGAACGTAGAACGAATGTGAGCCTGGCCCACGGAAATGTTCTTACGGTCCGCGCGCTTCAGACGGGCAGCGCGAACGTTCTTCTTAGCAGTAGCCATCTATCTAGCGCTCCTTATTTCTTCTTCTTAGCACCGATCTGACGCTTCGGGCCCTTGCGGGTACGAGCGTTAGTGTGGGTGCGCTGGCCGCGGACCGGGAGGCCCTTGCGGTGACGAAGGCCGCGGTTGCAGCCGATGTCCATAAGGCGCTTGACGTTCTGGTTGCGCTCACGGCGGAGGTCGCCCTCAACCATGATCTGGTTCTTATCGATATAATCGCGGATGGCGTTAACCTCATCCTCGGTGAGGTCCTTAACGCGCGTATCCACGTTAACGTTGCACTCGACGCAAATCTTCGTCGCAGTGGTGCGGCCGATGCCGTAAATGTAGGTCAGACCGATCTCAACGCGCTTCTCACGCGGGAGGTCGACACCATTAATACGGGCCAACGTAGTCTCCTCTCTTAACCCTGACGCTGCTTATGACGGGGGTTCTCGCAAATGACGAGGACCTTGCCATGGCGCCTAATGATTTTGCACTTATCGCACATCTTCTTGACCGAAGGACGTACCTTCATCGTTCTTCCTTTCGGTAGCGCTCAAACTACTTCCCTACTATCTACTCGCCCAGCCGCAGGCGTTTAAAACTATGGCTGGTCTTCACACACAATCCGACCGTAGGTTGAGCTAAGCCTGCAGTCGGAAATTGAGTGCGTGTATGCGTGCCGCTATTTGTAGCGATAGGTGATGCGGCCGCGGGTCAGGTCGTACGGGGAAAGCTCCACGACAACCCTGTCACCGGGGAGAATACGGATGTAATTCATTCGGATCTTGCCAGAAATGTTGCACAGAACCGAATGACCGTTCTCGAGCTCGACCTTAAACATGGCGTTAGGCAACGGTTCCTTTACCGTACCCTCGAGCTCAATTGCGTCTTCCTTCTTCACAAGCAATCATCTTTCTCTAGAAAACGACAGCGATTGAGTATTCTACAACACATATGCACGCATCGTAATAACTTCGTAATGGCTCCACAACTAAG
>SAMEA3387478__coassemble_5798_pt1 | contig 4174 bp, 3 predicted proteins | sample SAMEA3387478__metabat2_low_PE_027 | metagenome-assembled genome bin SAMEA3387478 (sample SAMEA3387478) | Felis catus | biome: Faeces | place: United Kingdom | collected 2012
GACGCCGCCCTCTCAAGGCGGAGATCACCAGTTCGAATCTGGTACGGGCTACCACTTCTTTTCTGCTGAGGCCTATGGCCCGTTCGTCTAGCGGTTTAGGACGCCGCCCTCTCAAGGCGGAGATCACCAGTTCGAATCTGGTACGGGCTACCACTTCTTTTCTGCTGAGGCCTATGGCCCGTTCGTCTAGCGGTTTAGGACGCCGCCCTCTCAAGGCGGAGATCACCAGTTCGAATCTGGTACGGGCTACCACGCATCTGATACCCGGTCTTTCCACGGAAGGCCGGGTTTTTTATTATCAAACAACTGTCTGTCATTCCCGTTTGAACAAGAGCTTTGCGTTCTGCTTATGGCCCTTACGGGTACAATAACCAAGATATTTTGACTGTTTGAAGGAGTCTCATGACGGAGTCCTCTCAGCATACGTCCAAGCCCCAGGTCGAGGTTGAGGCCTCGGGCGGCGATGACAATAAGAGCGCACGCCGCGGCGCAATCTTTATCGGCGTTGTGCTGGTGGGTTATATCGTCTATCTGGTTGTTACCGGGCAGATGGGGCAGTTCTGGGCTGCTATGTCGAGCGTCCAGGCGCCCTGGCTCGTTGTCGCGTGTCTTTGCATGTTCATGTATCTGTTCTTTGGCATTGTGGCCTATGCGATCGCCGTCTGGCTCGACCCCAATTCACCCGTCGGCATCCGCGACCTGATCTCGGTCGAGGCGAGCGGCATCTTCTTTGGCAACCTGACGCCTATGATGATGGGCTCGACTCCTGCTCAGATCTACCGCCTGACCAAAGCGGGCCAAAATGTCGGCGAGGCCGGCGCCACGCAGTTCACGCGTTTTATCGTGTATCAGTTTGGCCTTGTTGCCTGGGGCGCTATCCTCCTGCTTGCTCGCATGCCGTTTTTCGCCGAGCGCTATGGCGACATGACGCTGCTGTGCGTCTTTAGCTTTGGCGGGCACTGCTGCATCTTGCTGGGTATCTTTGCCGTCGCACTCATGCCTAAGACCGTCACGCGCGTCGCCCATTGCATCATCAATTGGCTCGAGCGCATTGGTGTCTCGGCCACTAAGATCGAGGGATGGCGCACGTTTGTTGATGGTGAGATCTACTCTTTTTCCGAGAAATTCAAACTCTCTGCCGGCCATTTTTCGTCCATGCTGCTCACTGTGTTTATCACCATGCTGCAGCTCGCGTTTTTCTATCTGGTGCCGTATTTCCTGATGCTTGCCTTTGGCCACCACGAGGTCGATTTTTTCTCGGTCATGGCCGCAAGCGCCTTTGTCCAGCTGCTGAGCTCTGCGGTCCCCTTGCCCGGTGGAACTGGTGGCGCCGAGGGCGGCTTTGCATTGTTCTTGGGTCATTTCTTTGGGTCGGCTTCGACCGCCGGCTATCTGCTGTGGCGCCTCATTACGTTTATTGCGCCGACCATTTTGGCTGCGCCACTGCTGGGCCTTAAGAGCGCCCACAACGAGAGCATCCATGCGCGCTGGGATCGCGTGATGCGCAAGTTCGGCCGCACGCCTCAGACGCCCTCTGCGCCCACGAAGCCGCACCCCACAAATGCTGTTACCGTTGATCCCAAGAGGCACGCTCAGAAGGCCTCTGGGACCGCTAAGCCGACTCATAAAGCCTATGTGCGCCAGACAGGCGACGGTATCCGCGTATCTCCGTCGGCACTCAATAAGAAGAAGTACCCTAAGTCGCAGTAGGGCATCGTGCGTTCTTCATGATGCGGAGCATATTTGTGCTGTATGGGGGATAATCCTCTTACGTAGATTATCTCTCATCTGTTGATGAATGCCCGCATATCGAAGGGACACGCCCATGGCCACCAGCAAACCGCGTATTGATCGCCGCATCGTTCGCAGCCGCAATGCCATCCTTTCCGCTTTCGAGCGCCTGCTCATGGATAAGCCGTTGGCAGACATTACGGTGAGCGCCATCGCGCGCGAGGCCAATGTCGACCGTAAAACCTTCTACGTGCACTTTGGTACGGTTGATGGCTTGCTTGACGCCATTGCCGTCGATGTGGTGGAGATGATTGTCGACTCGGTCGAGAAAACGCTTTCCTCCATGGACGGCGACACCAACGAGCGCGCCCTGGGCGCGGCGGCGACCTTCTTTAAAACCGTTAACGAGGTACTGTGCAACAACCTGGTGCTCAATCGCCAGCTGATCGAGAACATTCCGCTCGATGATTTTATGGCTCGTCTTCGTGCGCCGCTTGAACACGAGATTGCCGAGCGCGATCTGCTGCCCCAAGGTCTCAAGGACGAGATGTTCGACTACTATCTGGCGTTTTTGCTGTCGGGTATTATCGGTATTTATCGTACCTGGGCGCTGTCTGACGGCTCGGTTCCTATCGAGCGCGTCTCGGAAGTTGCCAACGACCTGACTCTCAACGGCCTATCAAGTCTTGAGTCTCGCTTGGATTAGACCTTCTGTCGGCAACTGCTTCCATCAGCCCCTTAATGAGTTGCGGTGAAATAGTGTCTGTTTTTGCTGGTTGAAGGCATAATCAGTCCCCATTTCACCACAACATAGGGGATATATGTCATAGATGGCGCGGGCGCCCCAAATTACCTTGGGGCGCCCGCGCCTTTGTATTCTATCGATGATGGGGCACTAGCAGTTTGACTTAAGCTTGCGGCCCTGCTTTTCAAACTTGTGCATATCGCTATCGGCCATGCCCTGTGTCATATCGTCATGGCGCTTGGTGTAGAGCGGATCTTTGGGGTCGTTCCAAATGAGCTCTGCCACGGATGACCAGGCTTTGGCGGCGGCACGGGTCTTCTCGCGCAGTTGTTCGGGAGACTCCTTCTCTGCCAGGTCGGTGCTCATGGCGCCTGCCTCGGCGACCATTTTGGGCAGTACATCGGGGTTCTCGAGCATGGGGCAAGGTTTGAGGTAGTTGTCGTTAAAAGGCTGGCCTTCGTAATACTTCATAAAGAGGGGAGAGCGAAGTGCGTCGAGTAGGCATACGTCGTGAATATTGGCATTGGAGTAGTGAATGAAAACACACGGCTCGACGTCTCCCGCCGCGTTGATATGTAGGTAGCGTCGTCCGCCGGCGATGCAGCCACCCACGAACTCACCGTCATTTTGGAAGTCGAGGGTAAAGAGCGGCTTTTTCTCGCGCATCTCACGAATAAAACGGTACATGTGTTCGCGCTGCTCAGGCGTGGGCATAAGCTCGCTGGTGGCACTGCGGCCGACCGGCATAAAGTAGAAATACCAGCAGAAGAGCGCCCCCTCGCGTATCATCCAGTCCATATTTTCCTCGGTGGCGACAGTATCGACGTTGGCGCTGGTCCAGCAGGTCGAGATACCAAACGGCAGATTTCGCTCACGCAGGAGTTTCATGGCATGTTCGATCTTTTCGTACGTGCCCTTGCCGCGGCGGGCATCGGTAGTGTGCTCGTTGCCCTCGGCGCTGATGGCAGGGACAAAGTTTGCAACGCGGATCATATCGTCACAGAACGCCTCGTCGATAAGCGTGGAGTTGGTGAAGCAGAGGAACACGCAGTCCTGATGCTTTTCGCAAATCCTGATCAGGTCGTGCTTGCGGACGAGTGGCTCGCCGCCGGTATAGATGTAGATGTGCGTGCCGAGTTCTTTGCCCTGTGTGACGATGGAGTCGATGTCATCGAAGGATAGATTTTGCTTATAGCCATACTCGGCGGCCCAGCAGCCCGTGCAATGCAGATTGCAAGCGCTTGTAGGGTCGAGCAGGATGGCCCACGGAATATTGCACTGGTATTTCTCGCGGTTCTTTTCTTGCTGTGGCCAGGCGAGTAGGTTACCGTCGACAATGAGCGCTTTGAGCAACTTGGTGCGCATTTTGGGATTGAGGCTAAAGATGCGCATAATCAAGTCATACCAATTGCCGCGGCTCTTGATGACGTTGGTGAACGCCTCGCGTTGCACGGGAAATACGCGGTCGGGGACCAGCTTGTTCACGAGGTCCATGATTTTGTCGATGTTTTCTTGCGGGTTGTCGTCGAGATAATCGATGAGTTTGTTGAGCGCTGCACGCTCCGCTGACTGTGTAAGCGACATGGGCATATCCTTTCACGTGTGCTTAGTGTGCGATAATACCCATATGTGGAATTAAAAGCGGGCGAATCCTCAGAGCAAGTGCAACGACTGGTGGTGGTAGACCTCCCAGGGGCA
>SAMEA3387478__coassemble_9798_pt1 | contig 2561 bp, 2 predicted proteins | sample SAMEA3387478__metabat2_low_PE_027 | metagenome-assembled genome bin SAMEA3387478 (sample SAMEA3387478) | Felis catus | biome: Faeces | place: United Kingdom | collected 2012
GAGGACGTCTTCAAGATGGCCGAGGCCAACCGCGCGTTCTCTCACTACCGCTGGTAATCTCTAGGAAGGAACTGACTCATGGCTAAGCCCAAGTACAAGCTTTCCGAGACCCGTAACATCGGCATCATGGCCCACATCGATGCCGGTAAGACCACCACGACCGAGCGTATTCTTTACTACACCGGTAAGACCCACAAGATCGGTGAGGTCCATGAGGGCGCTGCCACCATGGACTGGATGGTTCAGGAGCAGGAGCGCGGCGTAACCATTACCTCCGCTGCTACCACGTGCTTCTGGAACAAGGACGGTAAGGACTACCGCATCCAGATCATCGACACCCCGGGCCACGTTGACTTCACCGCCGAGGTCGAGCGCTGCCTGCGCGTCCTCGATGGCGCTGTCGCCGTCTTCGACGCCGTTGCCGGCGTTCAGCCCCAGTCTGAGACCGTTTGGCGTCAGGCTTCCACCTTCAACGTCCCCCGCATCGCCTTCATCAACAAGTACGACCGCGTGGGCGCTGACTTCTTCAACGCTATCGAGACCATGAAGGATCGTCTCGACGCTAACGCCGTGGCCGCTCAGGTCCCGATGGGCGCCGAGGACAACTTCTGGGGCGTCATCGACCTGGTCACCATGACTGCATGGGACTTCAAGGCCGACGAGAAGGGTATGACCTACCCCGAGCCGATGGACGAGATCCCGGCTGAGTTTGCCGACATCGCTGCTACCAAGCGCGAGGAGCTCCTTGACGCTGCTGCCAGCTTTGACGACGAGCTCATGGAGAAGATTCTCATGGAGGAGGACTTCACCGTCGAGGAGCTCAAGGCTGCTCTGCGCAAGGGTGTTCTGGCCAATGAGCTCAACCTCGTCTTCGTGGGCTCCGCCTACAAGAACAAGGGCGTTCAGGAGCTGCTCGACGCTGTCGTCGACTACCTGCCCAGCCCGCTCGACGTTGAGGCCGTCACCGGTACCGATCCGGACACCGGCGAGGAGATCCAGCGTCATCCTTCCTTCGACGAGCCCTTCTCTGGCCTGGTTTTCAAGATCATGACCGACCCGTTCGTCGGTAAGCTCACCTACGTCCGCGTTTACTCCGGCCGCGCCGAGTCCGGCTCCTACGTTGTCAACGCTTCCAACGGTCAGCGCGAGCGCCTCGGCCGCATCCTCGAGATGAACGCTGCCGAGCGTATCGACCGTGACGATGCTGCCGCCGGCGACATCGTCGCTTGCGTCGGCTTCAAGAACTCCACCACCGGTGACACCCTGTGCGCCGAGGGTAAGGAGATCGTCCTCGAGAAGATCGAGTTCGCTAAGCCCGTTATCGACGTTGCCATCGAGCCCAAGACCAAGGCCGAGCAGGACAAGATGTCCCTGGCTCTGACCAAGCTCGCCGAGGAGGACCCGACCTTCCAGGTGTCCACCAACCACGAGACCGGCCAGACCATCATCGCCGGCATGGGCGAGCTGCACCTCGAGATCATCGTTGACCGTCTGCTCCGCGAGTTCAAGGTCGACGCTAACGTCGGTAAGCCCCAGGTTGCCTACCGTGAGGCTCCGGGCCACGATGTCGAGAAGGCCGAGGGCAAGTTCGTCCGTCAGTCCGGTGGCCGCGGCCAGTACGGCCACGCCGTCATCAAGCTCGAGAAGATGGAAGAGGGCTTTGGCTACGAGTTCGTCAACGGCATCGTTGGCGGCGTCGTCCCCAAGGAGTACATCCCGTCCATCGACAAGGGCATCCAGGAGGCCCTCAACACCGGTGTTATCGCTGGTTACCCGGTCGTTGACGTCAAGGTCACCCTGTTCGACGGTTCCTACCACGAGGTCGACTCCTCCGAGGCTGCATTCAAGATCGCCGGTTCCATGGCTATCAAGGACGCCCTCAAGAAGTCCGATCCCATCCTGCTCGAGCCGATGATGGCCGTTGAGGTCGAGACCCCCGAGCAGTACATGGGCGACGTTATGGGCAACCTGTCCGGCCGTCGCGGCAAGATCGAGGGCATGGACGACCGCGGTGGCAACAAGACCATCCGCGCCAAGGTGCCGCTGGGCGAGATGTTCGGTTATGCAACCGACCTCCGTTCGCAGACTCAGGGTCGTGCATCCTACACCATGCAGTTCGACTCCTACGAGCCCGCACCCAAGTCCGTCCAGGACGAGGTCATGAGCAAGAACGGCACCAACGCCTAAGTTGCTCGTCTGTAGATAGTTCGCGCGGGGTGCTGCGCGCCCCGCACTTCATTTGGAGGTTACGTTGTCTAACCAGAAGATCAGGATCCGCCTCAAGGGCTATGATCACGAGGTCGTGGACCAGTCCGCGAAGCTCATCGTCGAGACCGCTCAGAAGACCGGTGCCCGCGTTTCCGGCCCCATTCCGCTGCCCACCGAGCGCAACCTGTACACCGTTCTGCGTTCCCCGCACGTGAACAAGGACTCCCGTGAGCAGTTCGAGATGCGCACCCACAAGCGCCTCATCGACATCCTCGACCCCACCTCGGGCACCGTTGATTCGCTCATGCGTCTCGACCTCCCCGCTGGCGTCGACATCGACATCAAGCTCTAAG